>Ga0326728_10003676_pt1 | contig 46957 bp, 46 predicted proteins | sample MB3enrmetagenome_FD_207602 | JGI IMG/M metagenome (GOLD analysis project Ga0326728, IMG submission 207602) | Lab enriched peat soil microbial communities from McLean, Ithaca, NY, United States - MB31MN | ecosystem: Environmental > Terrestrial > Soil > Wetlands > Peat | place: USA: New York...
GGCCGGGCTGATCTCACGCAAGCCGGGGGTTGCCCGCAGCATCGCTGTCCTGCTCGATCGCTCCGACCTGCCCGAGCTGAACCCGGGGCATGGTCAACCGGTCAAAATCACTGTGACGGGGTACTAGATGCGCAACGCGAAGCGGTCCAACGCCACTTGAACGGCGGCAACTGGAAACTGCTTGGTGAATACGTGGAGGTCGAAAGCGGCAAGCATGACGATCGCCCGCAACTGGCGAAGGCTCTTGCCCATTGCAAGCTGACGGGTGCCACCCTGATCGTTGCCAAACTTGACCGGCTCAGCCGGAACCAATCGTTCCTGATGAACGTGTATGAGGGCACGGGCGAAGGTGGCGTTGTGTTCTGCGATCTCCCCACTATCCCCGCCGGCCCGGTCGGCAAGTTCATCGTTCAGCAAATGGCGGCGGTTGCTGAGTTAGAGCGCGGCCTGATCTCACAGCGCACCAAGGCCGCGTTGGCGCAGTCGAAAAAGAAACTTGGCGGGTATCGTGGCGGCAGGAAGCCGGATGCGGCACTCGCTACAGAAGCCCGCCAGAAGGCCGCTAACGGCTTCGCGGATAGCGTTGCGCCGATGATGCTGGAAATGAAGGGAACGGGCGCCAGCCTACGCCAGATCGCCGCGGCGATGGCAGCGAAGGGTATCCGGACACCACGCGGCGGCGAGTGGACTGCGACGGCGGTGAAGAACGCACTGGCGCGGGTCGCGGCCTGATCTATGCCGCTTGACGGGGCTTTGGCCTAATCGGACAGGAACGGCATCGCGTTGCGCGACGATGCGGGAAAATCGCGGCCTCATTGGCCGACTGTTCTGATACCGCTACAGAACGATAACGCAAAGAGCAACATAATTACCGGATGTCGTTATTCGGCATAATTTTATTGCGTCTACTCCGGATGTTGGAAGCATCTAATTGCGCAACGGACGGGGGTTTTGGGCGGGCTTTTCCGCCACCCCGATCAGTCCCGGTTGCCTGCCGCATGGTCAGGGACGGTCAGGGACGGAAATCCTACCCTGCCCACAAAACCGCCTGTATTTATCTACATAAGTCAGGGTGGTCAGGGTGGTCAGGGATAAATATATAAAGGTCCAGAAGCCCCGAAACGCTGCCGGCATTTTCGTGCCGGGTGGCGTCGATTCCAATCCCCGGAGCGATTTGCAAAAAACTGCCCTCCCCACGCTGCCCACCCTGACCAAGCCAGGAGTTCTGCGGGTTTCAGCCGGTCAGGGTAGCGGCGCCTACCCTGACCAGGGCGGTTTTGGTCAGGGTTGCCGCTCATCCGGCGCGTTGTCCATCGGCCATGTCGGCGCCAGACCGGTTGCCTTGCTGAAGTCCGCCCGTGCCTGATCCAGGGTGCCGAGTTGGTAGCCGGTTGCCCGGTCCTGCTTGATAAGCTCGGCCTTCCGGGACGTGTCGCCATATTGGTTCCGCACCACGTCGGCGATGCGCTCGCCGATCACGGCGTTACGCGGCTTAATCGCGGTGCCGCCCATACCCACCATGAACCGACCGAACGCCTCGCGAGCCATCGGGCGCCGCTCGTTTCGGCTGTTGGCATAATCGCTGTAGGACGCGAACAAGACTTCCGTGGTCATCGCCTCATGCCAAGCGGCAAAGAAATCCTCCAGGCCAAGCCGTGATTTGTAGACGTATCCGCGGTGCAGCACATCGAGCCACCACGCCTCGGAAGTGCCGAGACTGAGTTTCTTCTGTTCCTGCAACCCCGCCGTCGCGGGCGGCCGGCGCGGGTTGAAGAACGCCAGATCGTAGGCCAGCAGATCGCACAGCATGGCCTCGTATCCGCCGTTCTCCATCTCCTGCCAGATCGCAGCGAAATAGGCGTGATCGTTCGCCCGCGTCGGCAACACCTCCAGGACGAAGAACCGGCGGGCCTCCAGCGATGCGGGGACAACCCAATCCTCGTTGCTCGCCATCATAAGGTGCACGAAATTCGGCATCTGCACTGCGTTCTGAAACTTGGCTTCGATCGTCAGGAACGGCTCGGTAATGAGCGACTTCAACACCCCGACATGCGCCCGGTCGCCAGCGAAAAACGCCTCATCGGCGAACAATAGGACGGTATCGCGAAGATGCCCGTTGAAGTTGCCGGTCAGGTGTTTGGCGTTGCTGATTGCAAGCCCGTGCTGTCCCAGGATGTGCATTAACGCCTTGGCGAGCGTGCCTTTGCCCGTGCCTTCGATGCCACGCATTACAACGGCAACCTCGCCTTGTTCGGCCGGACACTGAACAAGCCGCGCCATCCATCCCATAAGCCAATCGCGGTGCTCGGTATTGCCGCCGCAGATCACTTTCAGGATGTGGTCTTGCAGCCGCGCCCATGATCCCGGCCGCGGCTTTACCGCGTAGCCTTGCCAGAGGTTGAGCGCATCGGGCCGCACATGCCTGCCGGACGGGTCGAACACCACGCCGCCGATGAACTGGCGGCGGTCGGGATGCGTCAACCAAATATCGGCAACCGGCTTCATCACCACCTTGCCTTCCTCGCCTTGGGGGACGCGGATACGGCGATTGAGGTAAAGCCGCCGGAAGTCATCGAAGGCTATGCGCTCGTAATGGCGACGGTTGAGCGCGGCATCGTGCGCCGGCTCGTAGATAATCGCCTTACCGGCTTCATTGACAACCATGTATCGGCCGTTCAGTTCGGCCAGCACCGCGGCGATACGCTCCCGCGCGGCGTCGGCATCAGCCCAGGCCGGGGGGTTCACTTCAGATGCCTGCATTTCGGTTGACTTGGCAGCCGCGATATTGGGGAAATCAAGCATCAAGCGGCCTCCCGCATTTCGGTTGTTCGGCTCGCTACCCAGATCGCAACGCGGCAAACGTCATCGCGTGACAAGCCTGTCCGTTCGCCTTCCGCGAAGGCCGCGGTCTCGATTTCCTCTTGCGATCCCCCGCGGCGGATCAGGCGGAACAACAAGCCCGCCAGCGCCTTCCGTTCCGCGGCCTTGGTCAGGTTGAACCGTTCTGCCAGTTCGCGCATGGCGCGGGTCCGATCGCCGCCGAAATCGAGTATTGCAACCACATCGAAGGCGTCCAGCGCGGTCACGCCACCACACCAAGCGGGTAGATTGTCCCGGTGCAGCGGGTCCGTGGCGTTATGGGAGAACACCCGCTCAATGCCACCAAGCGTCTTTATGTCGGCGCCAAACGAGCCGGACGACGAGTTTGGATGCCGGTATTTCGTTCCGGCCTTGTCGTAACCGTGGCGGCGGAGAACGTCGTCAAGGTCGAAGCGGGAGCGCAGCCTTTCGATCAGCGAATCGTCCGGGTCGAAGCCCGCGGCGATCTTGGCTTCCCGCCGCGCCGCGGCCTCGGCCTGTGCCTCAGCGGCGATGCGATCGGCCTCGGCCTGCCGAGACGCCTGAAGGGCGCCAGCGCGGTCCATGATCCAAGCGGCATCGATCGGGGCGCCGGGGATGATGATGGTCTGGTGGAAGTCGAGGGCGCCATACGGGCATGACGGAAGATAGAACACGCTCTCCGCCCCGATCTTGGACGTATCGAGCACGCCAAGCAGGTCGAGGGCCTCGGCGATGACTTCCGGCGCGGGCAGGTCGTGGCGGATTTCCGCCGATAGCGGCAGCACCACCCGGTAACGGATGTCACCCGGTCTGTTGCTGTGCGAGGTGGAGGCCAGGCAAGCGAAGCCAAGCGAACTTGCGCGGGCTATCGCCTGATCCGGGAGCGGGGGCACTTCGCCGGTTTCCTTGTTCGTCTCGATATCCAGGGCGATTGCGGTGCGGGCCAGCAAATGCGCCTTCTTTCGCCTTACCTGACGGCCGTCCGCTTCAAGCCGAAACCGGGCGGCGGCAAAGCACGAACCGTCTTTTTCCCCCTCGCGGCGCCACTCAAAAACAGAGGTGAACGCACCCCATGTTGTGCGCTCCGGGTCGCCCATCGCCGGGCAGTTATCCGGCACGATCGCCACTTCGAACCAAGAGATTGTCAGCGGCAGGGCATCGGTCGCGGCGTTCATCGTGCCGCTTCCTTTGTCACTATCCGCGCCCATACGTGCCACGGCAGCGCAACCATAGGCGGAGCACCGTTCCGTTTCAGGACCAGCGCGTCACATGAGCCGAGCCACCTTTCCAGCGTTGCGAAGCCAGCACCGCCCGCCCGTGCCTTCACCTCCAATGTCAACGGCTCGGCATCCGTTCCGAACACCCATGCTTTGACATCGCCCGCGAAGTCAGGTCCAAGCCGTTTCGCCAACGCGCCGGACAGCGGCACCTTCCGGCAATCGATGCCAAGATCACGGATCAGGGCAACGATCTCGCGTTCAACCCGCCCGCCTTTCTTCGCCCGCCCGCTTGCCGAGACAGGACCGGGCCGCCCGCGGGGGTTCCGCGGCGTTGCTGCCGGCGGCGGCAAATCGAGGGCCGCCAGCAAATCGAGCGGCGGCCTGTTGAGCTTCCGTGCCCGTTGCGCTGACACTTCGATTGGGGTATTCTTCGTCCTGCTGCTGTTGACGAAATCCGCCCGGTCGCTGGTGCCCGCCAGCGCCGGGTTTCGTTTTTCGGGCGGCCTCCAAGCCTTAATCGAGTGATCCATCAGGCGGCGGCCCGCTGGCGTTCGCGCGGCGCGCGGATCAACGCGGGCGGCCGGGAACGAAGCCAAGCCAACCCGGCTTCAACATCGATCAGCGTCCGGGCGCCGACTTTGATTGCCTTCAGGTTGCCGCGGCCAAGTTCTTCATAAACCGTCCGGCGGCCCATGCCGGACATAGCAAGCCAGTTCTCGATGGTAGCGAATTTCGGCGAGGGGGTTTCCATACTGCGTCTCCGCTGCAAGTGCATGCGGAGGTGTGCGCCGGGGCGTATTCCAGCAAAAACGAGGATTAGTTGGAATTGTAGCGAGCAACCACGGTCACAACGGCCTGTGCCCTTAGCTTGGCATTCTCAAGAGCCGAGTTGGTGGGTGAACAATGCTCGCCCATGCTTTTGATGATTTTTGCCGCCTCATCTGACATGACTGGCGCCGTTGCATTCGTCTCCTCTCGCCATTGCAAAATCTGATTTGCCCCGATTGGCTTGCCGCCCCGACGCACGCCGGCCTTGGCCAGCATTCGTTCGATCGTCTTTCCGGCTTCTGCGTTCTTCATACCAGCATCAATGAGTCCGCTTACTGCCGCGACAATCCCGCCGCGAAGCGTATGGAAAGTCTGGAACGCTCTCCGACCTGCTTTCTTCCGTTCATCCTTGCGCTGCTCAACGGGTTCATTGATTGCGCCACTGAAAAGCATTTGCGGCTTACCGCCGACCGACGCGTCCTCAAGCGCAGCGAGCAAGCGACGCAGAACCACGCTGACGCCTGCTACGCGCAGCGGGGTGTCAGACCCGATAAACTGGCACACGGCCTGCACTGCAAGGATCGATGACGCCAGCGGGTGGGCGCCTTGTTGCAAGCCTTGATCTGCGTCTAGCACGGCCTGGATCAGGGTTTGATACCGAACGGTTGACGGCCGCTGTAGCTGTGTCACGTCAATGATCGGCGCTTTCGGCCGGGCGGCGTCGCTCATGCCACGCTCCGCAGCGGCGCCGTGCGCCCGCAATGCTTCGCCCAATCGTTCATTAGTAGCCGGCGCTTCTCCAACAGATCGCCCCGCCGATATGCCGCCTCCACTTTCGATTCGATCGTGTGCGCCAGTGCCTTTTCGACAACCTCATGCTCGTATCCGGTCGCTTCCGATGCCCAATCCCGGAAACTGGACCGGAAGCCATGCACCGTCAGATCATCACGCCCCAAGCGGCGCAGCACCGCCAGCATCGCCATGTTGGACAGCCCGGTTGCCGCCTTCCCGCCCTTGCCGCCGGGGAATACCGGCGAGTCCGCCTTGTCGCCTACCCGTAGCTTCGCGGCCTCCCGGAGCACCGCCAGCGCGGCATCGGACAGCGGCACCCGATGTTCAACGCTGGCCTTCATGCGCTCCCCTGGCACCGTCCAGACCGCGGCCTTGGTATCGATCTCTCCCCAGGTCGCGCCGATCACCTCGCCAGTCCGGGCGGCGGTCAAGATCGTGAACCGGAACGCGAGCGCGGCCGTCCCGTCTCGCCTTTCCAGTTCCGCCATGAACGCGCCCATTTCGCTCCAGGCAAGCGCCGGATGGTGCTCCACCTTGGACACCTTGCCGCGGGCGGGCAGCACGTTATCGAGGTGCCCCTTCCACCGCGCCGGGTTCTCGCCAGCCCGCCAGCCATGCACCTTGGCATAGTCCAGCACGGTTTCGATGCGGCCCCGCACGCGCGCGGCGGTTTCCGCCTTCGTTGTCCAGATCGGCAACAGTATCTTGGTTACATGCCCGGTGTTCACCGTGGACACGGGAACTTCGCCGATCACGGGGTAAACGTGCGCCTCCAAGGTCTGCCCCCATTGCCACGCATGCTTGGCATTCCGCCAGGCTGCCTTGTTGGCTTCGATGTAGCCTTCCGCCGCCTTTCGGAAAGTCACCAGCGCCGCGGCCAGCGCCGCCGCCTCGGCGGCCTTGCGCGCCTTCTCCGCCGCCTTGGCGTCGAGAGGGTCGATACCATCGAGGCGTAGCTTGCGCGCCGCCAGCGCCCGTTCGCGGGCCTCTGCCAGACCGATCGTGTGCAGCGGGCCAAGTCCCATTTCGCGGGCCTTGCCGTTCAGCATGAAGCGGAAAAGCCAACTCGCCGCGCCGGTCGGTCCCACATTCAGGTATAGCCCGCCGCCGTCGCCATACACGCCCGGACGATGCTCGCCGGCCCGCGTCAGGCTCTTGATCTTTGCCGGGGAAAGCTTGCTTACTTCGCGCCGCGCCATGTGCAACCCCTTGATTTTAGGCGCAGCGTGTAAAAACTTCACACGTTCCACCGGTCACTGCGGGTTGGATTTTGCCCCGCAATCTGTCCCACGAATCCAAGGGCTATATGGGCGCATACGGGCGCACAGTCAAGCACATTCGATCTGGGAACGATGGCGGATTTCTGCGGCTTTTTGGGCTGAAATCGGCGGAAATTGGGGGGTTCCTGGTGGAGGGGGTTGGATTCGAACCAACGTAGGCGCACGCCAGCGGATTTACAGTCCGCCCCCTTTAGCCTCTCGGGCACCCCTCCGGCCCGGAAGCGGGGACTAAAGCCAAACCCCCTCCCCTGTCAACGCGAGACTCGCGTCCTTCCCCTTGACCCCGCCCGCCTTTTCCCGCCACCTGCCGAAAACGCCGGGGAAACCAACCAATCACCCAACCTCCTGCCCACCCCCACCCACCGGCGACCATGAGCAGCAGCCGCACCACCACCCGCGCCCACCCCGCCTGGCTGCCCGCGCTGCTCGGCCTGTTCATCGCCGTCGGCCCGGCGGCAACCGACCTCTACCTCCCCGCCTTCCCCGCCGTGGAGGCGTCGTTCCAAACCGCGCCCGGCACCGCGCAGCTCACCCTCGCCACCTGGTTCGCCGGCCTCGCCTTCGGCCAGATCACCCAGGGCAGCCTGTCGGACCGCTACGGCCGCCGCCTGCCGCTGATCGCCGGCTTCGCCTTGTTCGCCCTGTCCAACATCGGCTGCGCCCTCGCCCCCAGCCTCACTGCGCTGGCCGTCTTCCGCGCCATCGCCGCTTTCGGCGCCTCCGCCGGCACGGTGCTCACCCGCGCCATGGTGCGCGACCTCGCCGACGGGGAAGAAGCCGCGATCCTGATGTCCCGCCTGGTGCTGATCATGAGCGTGGCGCCGATACTGGCGCCCAGCCTGGGCGGGGCGATCCTGCTGGTGGCGCAATGGCGGGTGATCTTCTGGGTGCTGACCGCCTACGGCGCGATCTGCGTGCTGATGGCCTGGAAGCTGCTGCCGGAGACATTGCCCGGCGGAAGCCGCATCCGCCTCGGCTTCGGCGGCCAAGCGGTGCGCTACTGGACGATCCTGCGGGAGAGACGCTTCCTGACCAACGCGATCATGGGCGGAGGCGGCACGTTCTGCCTGTTCGCCTACCTCGCCGGCTGCGCCCCGGTGTTCGAGGACGGGTTCGGCCTCAGCCCCTCCGGGTTCGCGCTGATCTTCGGGCTGTGCGCCTGCGCGATGGTGGTGTGCTCGCAACTGAACGCGATGCTGCTGCCGCGTTTCGGGCTGTCGCGCATGCTCACGGCGGTTCCGCTGATCGCGCTGGGCGGGACCATCATCCTGACCGCGGTGGCGTTCGCCCGGGTGCACATGCTGTGGGCGGTGGTGGCGCCGCTGGTGCTGGTGATCGGCAGCCAGGGATTCACCAACGCCAACACCACGGCGGCGGCGCTGTCGCGCCACGCCGCGCATGCCGGCAGCGCGGCGGCGTTGCTGGGCACGCTGCAATACAGCCTGGGCGCCCTGGCCGGCGTGCTGGTCGGCGGGCTGACGGATGGCACGCCGCGCGGGATGGCGGCGATGATGCTCTGTGGCATGCTGGGCGCCGTGATAGCCGATAGGTTCCGCTGATGATCGTGGGCATTCCCGTCTGCCTGAAAACCATCGACCAAATGCGCTTCCACCGGACTCCCGCGCGCTATGCGGAGGCGGTGCTGAACGCGGTGGGCGCCCTGCCGGTGCTGATCCCGCCGCTCGGCGAACGCATGCTGGGCCTGCTCGACAGCATCGACGGCCTGCTGGTCCCCGGCAGCCCGAGCAACGTGCATCCGGACCATTACGAAGGCGGCGAGTCGGAAACCCCCGATTTCCACGACCTGGAGCGCGACCACACCACCCTGCCCCTGATCCGCGCCGCCATCGCCCGCGGCATCCCGCTGCTGGCGATTTGCCGCGGCATCCAGGAGCTGAACGTGGCCCTCGGCGGCACGCTGATCCAGCGCGTGCACAGCCGCGACGGCCGGCTGGACCATCGCGGCGGCGATGGCGATCTGGAGGTGCGCTACGGCCCGAAACATTCGATCGCCGTCACCGGTCAACTGGAAACAATCCTCGGTACGGCCATCATCACCGTGAACTCCATCCACGGCCAGGCGATCGATCGCCTCGCCCCCGGACTGGTCGCCGAAGCCACCGCGCCGGACGGCACGATCGAGGCCGTTGCGATGCCGGAGGCGCCGGGATTTGTACTGGGGCTGCAATGGCATCCCGAGTGGGGCTTTGCCACCAACCCGCACAGCCTTGCCATCTTCAGCGCTTTCGGCGATGCGTGCAGAGCAGCGAAAGGATAGCGCATGGATCTGCAACTAAAAGGCAAGACGGTCCTGATCACCGGCGGCTCGAAAGGCATCGGCCGCGCCACGGCGGAGGTGCTGGCCGAGGAAGGCTGCAACCTCACCCTCGTCGCCCGCGGCGCAACAACGCTGGACGAAGCCGCCGCGGCGATCCGCGCCAGGCACCAGGTCAACGTCCGCGCCATCCCGGCCGATCTGTCCACCGATGCGTCGGTGCGGAAAGTCGCGGCGGAGGCGGGCGAGATCGACATCCTGGTCAACAATGCCGGCGCCATCCCTCCCGGCGATCTGCTGTGCGTAGACGACGAGAGATGGCGCCAGGCCTGGGACCTGAAAGTCTTCGGCTACATCTCGTTCTGCCGCGTCATCTACGCGCAGATGAAGGCCCGCAAAGCCGGCGTGATCGTCAACGTCATCGGCGCGGCGGGCGAGAAATTCCCCGGGAACTACATTGCCGGCGCGGCCGGCAACGCCTCATTGATGGCGTTCACCCGGGCGCTGGGAAAAGGCGCCCCCGCCGACGGACTGCGCGTCGTCGCCATCAACCCCGGCCCGGTGGAAACCGACCGCCTGATCATGCTGCGCCGCGCGGAAGCGCAACAAAAATTCGGCGACCCGGAGAAATGGCGAGACCTCACCGCCACCCTGCCCTTCGGCCGCGCCGCCACCCCGCGGGAGATCGGCAATGCCGTCGCCTTCCTTGCCAGCCCGCTGTCCGGCTACACCACCGGAACAGTGCTGACGATCGACGGCGGCGGCTGACCCGTCGCCTCGTTCCGTGCCCAGTCCAGTTCGAACTGCAACACATCAGCCGTTTCGATCGGCACGTCCAGCCCCATCGCAAGCGCCGCCACGCTCATGCTGTGCGCGACAAGCAAAGCGATATCGACGATCTGCTGCGGGGTGAAATGCGCGTGCATCTGCTCCGCCACGCGCGGCGGCACGCGGCGGCCCGAGGTGATCTCGAACGCGTAGTCGCACAAAGCCCGTTCGGAGGATGACAGATCGCGCGGCGTGCGGCCTTCCCGCAACCGCTCCAACTGCTCGTCCGCCACCCCGGCGTCGCGCGCCAGCGGCGCGTGATGCGTCCAGCCGTAATGAACGTCGCGCACCGCAATGAGGATGGCGATCTGCCGCTGCCGTTCGCTCAGCGCCGACCCGCGCCGCGTGTAGCTGCTCAGCGCGGCGAACGCGGCCAGCCCGCGCGGCGCCAGCGCCAGGGTTTGCATCAGATTGGAAACATAGCCCTGGCTGTCAGCGATCTGCTGAAGCGTTGCATCCAGTCCCGCCTCGTCGTCGGCGGACAGCAACCGTTTATCGCTAATGGCGGCAGTCTCCGTTTCAGGATCAGCATAAGAGCACGCGGGGGTGCGCCGGTCCAGCGGGATTGATTCGACGTTCCCCGTCATGGTCCGGCCTGTCCGATCCCCCTATGCCAGCACCCTGCCGCACCAGGTGGCCCGGACGAGCCATGACGATGACGGGACGTCCCCGGGTCAAGTCGGCCGGGACGCCGCTTTCTCGATAGACGCAACGATCGCGGCGGCGCGCGGATCCTCCAGGTCCCGCAGCGCGTCGACAGCCTCCGCGGCCAGGTCGGGCCGTGTCCGGGCGACCCGGCCCAGCGCCACGACGCCCGCATCGTCGGCGATGCCCGACACCGCCTGGATCAGCTCCGCCGAAGGCTGTTCCGCCAGCAGCCGCAACAGCACCGGCCGCGCTTCGCTTCGGCCCATCCGGCCCAGCGCGCATGCCGCGGCCCGGGCGACGGGCTGATGCAGATCGCCGAGCAGATCGATCAGGATAGCAACGATATCCGGCCGGGCCCGGTGCGCGCAGGCCGCTCCGTCCGCCCGCATCCCTGGGTCGGGATGGCGCAGCAGGTCCAGCACCACCGCCTCGGGCAACCGGCACCGCAGCCGGGCTGCTGCATGCGCCGCGTCCGCGAAGCCCGGTCCCCGGATCGCCGCATCGGCCACGATCCGGGCAACCGCGCGGGATGCGGCCGAACCGCCGATAGAAGCCATCGCCTGCACCGCCGCGATCTGCTCCGGTATCGGACGGGTCAGGCCGAACCCGGTGAAACGACGGCACAGCACCTCCAGCGCCGGGACCGCCTCCGCCAGCCGCCGCTTCACGGCCTCATCCGTCAGGTCCCGGTAATCGCGCAGGCTGGCCCGGGAAATCGCCGCGATCAGCGCGGCATCGTCGAGTTCAGACGCGACGACGGGCACATCCGGCCCGGCAAAAGGCCATGGGTCTTCGGTCGAGACACCCCCGCCGTCGAACAGGTCAAGCTGTTGCCCAGTCGGCATACCATCATCCTACCCGAACCCGGGCAGGCTTGAAAACGGTCTCAACCGGCCTCGGCAGGCCAGAACGGCCTGCTCCAGGCGCGCTTGCCCGCCGAGTCCGTCACGACGATGCGGCCGTATCCGCCCGGCTTCAGGCAGTCCAGCTTCAGCCGCGCCTGTCGAAGGTCCGAGCCAAACACAACCGCGGTGGCCGCGGCCCGGCCAAGCAAGATCACCGCACTGGCCGGACTGCACTCGACGACAACATCCTCGCCATCGATCGCGATGGCATGGATCTCCGGCCCTTGCGTCGCGTAGCTGTGCCCGGCGCGCAGGGCGGCGAGCAACGCCTCCGGTTCCAGCGAATCAGCCTTCACCATCATCCAGGCGCCGAAGAAGTCGTTGCATTTGAAGTGGGCATCGTCGGTCGCGCAGGCGGTCAGCCGGTGCCCGCGCGCCAGCATCGCGTCCATCAGGCCCCAGCCGTCGCCGCGATCGGTGCGCACCGCGCTGGTGTGGTTGTAGACCTCGATGGCATGCGCGCCGGGTATCGTCTCCGCGTCCTGGACCGTCAGGCCGTACCACGCCGGATGGGCGATGGTGACGAACGCCCCGGCCGCGACGCAGCGCGCGGCGAGCGCCGGACCGCTCTCGTCCGGCGCCGTCGGCGCGAAATCCAGCGGCAGGCCGACGGACAGGATATGCCACAATTCGCCGAGTTCGGTCGCCGGCGCATGAACCTCGGCGCCAATCAGCGTCGTGAAGCCGTTGCTGCGGAACGGCCGCGTGTCGGTGACCGGAAAGCCGAATTTCTCCAGGAAATGGTCGGTCAGCGCCAGGAAATCGTACCCCGCTTCGCGATAGGCCGCACACACATCAGCCGGATCGAGAGCGCCGTCCGAGCGCGTGGAATGCGTGTGTAGATTGCCCTTGTAGAAGCGTCCGGGCGCGGCGAAGGGGGCAAGCACAGTCATGATCCGGTCTCCTCCCGTCTACTGACGCCAACCGGCGTTGAGCGCGACTCTTCCAGTCCAACTGTCACGGCGGGGATCGGCCGGTCGAACTCAACGCGAGCCGGTGTAAGACCGCGAGTCGGGCGGTCCCAGAGACTTTTGCATGAAGATCGTGCCCCCCAACGGAGTTTCGTAATACGGCGGCACGATCTCAAAGCCGAGCGACCGGTACAGCCCCTGCGCCGCTGTCATCTCCGGTAGGGTATCGAGCCGCATCCGCGCGTAACCCAGGCCCCTCGCGGCCTCGATCGCCGCCACCGCCAGCGCGCGGCCAACGCCGCTGCCCCGCGTGACGGGCCTGGCATATAGTCGCTTCATCTCGCAGGTCCGGCTATCGGCCAGCTTGCGCACCCCAACGCACCCGACCACCTCGTCCGCGTCGGATACCGCGATCAGCAACGCCCCCGTTGGGGCCGCGTACGCTCCGGGCAACCCGGCCAGTTCCGCCTCGAACCCCTGGAAGCACAGGTCGACGCCGAGCGTATCGGCGTACTCGCGAAACAGCGCCGCCACCGCCGGCATATCCGCCGCGACGGCAGGCTGGATCGTGACGCCGCCCGGCATCAGTTTCCGGAGAAGTCGATCACGGCCGCAAACCCGGTTTCGGTTCCGAACGCCAGTTGCGTTCCGTCCCCGCTCCAGGCCAGCGCGCTGATCGGCCCATGCTCCGGCGGCGCCACCGGAAGGACGCGCTCGGAGGCAATATCCGCCACCACCACCAGCCCGTCGGCGAAGCCACCCGCGACGATGTCATTCTTCGGATTGCAGGCGACCCGGGTGCAGAGAATTCCGCCGCCGCCCGCCAGCTCGGTCGGAGACTTGCCCATCGGGCCGCCGCCGAAGAACGGCCACAGCACCATCGCGTCGGCTCCGCTGGTGGCCAGCCACTTGCCGGTGCGCGTGAACGACAGGCTTTCCGTCTTGGCCGGGTAGCCGCTCATGCGCATGTGCTGGCCCTCCGGCAGCTTCCAGCCGTGCAGCGCATTCTCCTGCATCGCCGTCACCACCGCCTCGCCTTCCGGGTGGATCAGGATGCCGGTGTGGCTGCCCTTCCATTCCAGCTTGCGCGGCGTGTCGGTCTTCGCCGCAACGAACCAGAGCGAGGCGCCGTTGTAGTGCGAGGCGCCGATGCGCTTGCCTTTCCCGTCGAACACCAGCCCGGTGACGGTGGAGGGATGGGTCAGTTCCTTCAGCAGCCGCCCGGCCTCATCGAACAGACGCACCACTTTGCCGGCACTGGCGGCGATCAGCCCCTTGCCCTTGTCCAAAGGATAGGTCGCCACCTGCTCCACCCATTTCATGCCGAAACCGGCGATATCGGACACGCTGCCGTCGGCTCCGATGCGCCGCAGCTTGCCGTCGTCGCCGCCGGAGATGAAGCCATCCCCCGCGGGATCGGGCGCGAAGTCCAGCACCGCGCCGTCATGGACAGTGACGGACGTCCAGTCCGCGGACGACCGCACCGGCGCCAGCCGCACCGTGCCGTCCCCTAGCGCGAACCCGGCCGTGCGGTTATCGCGGGAGAAGCGCGCGGCAACGACGAACGCGTCCAGTTCGCGGGAGACGCCGCGGGATTGCAGCAGGGATGCGGCTCGGGTGGTTGCGCTCATGATTTATGCTCGCTCGGTCTTCAAACGCCGCAGTTGCTGAAGCATGGACTCGCGCAGGACCTGATTGATCCGGGTCTGGTAACCGGGTCCCTGAGCCTCGAAAAATGCCAGCACATCGGCATCGATGCGCAGACTCTTGAGCTTCTTGACCGGCTTGTAAAACCACCCGCGAATCGCGCCCGACCAGTCGAGAACCTCAGGCGCATCCGGGTCGGAGAGGTTGATCTGATCATCAGGCAACGCTGCTACCGCGCGCAGACGAGCCAAGGATTCCGGGTCCAGCTCCTCGGGGGTCATAACGCGAGGCTTAGAAGTCGCCTTCCTCATAAGCCTTCCTTTCATGCGACGTAGCCTTTCTGAAGCTGATAGGCCGGCCTGTTTCACGGCCATCCGCAAGTTCCACCGGATCGGTATAGACGACGAACAGCACGATCACGCCCGCCGCCGAACCGACCAGTTGCCAACGGTCTCCGTCCGGATGAGGGTCCGGCCTTGAAACCGCAAGTGGATCGGAGAGGGCCGGAATACCGTCAGCCAACGAAAGGCTATTGTGCATCCGCCGGTTGAGCCGAAGCGCGCGGCGACGACGAACGCGTCCAGCTCGCGGGAGATGCCGCGGGATTGGAGCAGGAATGCGGGTCGGGTGGTTGGGCTCATGGGGAAGAAGTATCCGTCAAAGCGAATGTAGTGGAGCGGCTTCTCCCCAATTCGTCATGGCCCGGCTTGTCCGGGCCACCTATCGCGGCACGTGCTGGTGTAGGTGCCACGGACAAGCCGGGCGATGACGGGGAAAGGACGACGCCTCGGCCAGACTTCTTCACGGCCCCCATGGCAGTGCTGCTCAGGCTGCGCAACTCTCGAACCCGCGCCGCAACTGCGGGCGGTTCAGGTTGCGGCCGATGAACACCAGCCGGCTGGTCTTCGGTTCGCCCTCCTTCGCCGGACCGATGAAATCCCCGTCCGCGATCATGTGCACCGCCTGGAACGCGAACCGCCGATCCTCGCCGGCGTAATGCAGTATGCCTTTGGTCCGCAGCAGATCGGCGCCCTTGTCCTGCAGCAGCACGCCAATCCACGCATTGAACTTCTCCGGGTCGATCGGCTTTTCGACCTCGAAGCTCATCGACGAGACGTCCTCGTTGTGTTCGTGAGCGTCATCGCCGTCGAGGAAATCCGGATGCAGTTCCAGGATGCGGTCCAGATCGAACGACCCGCGGTCCAGCACCTGCTCTATCGGCAGCGCCGCCCGCTCGGTGCGGTGGATCACGGCGAAGCGATTGATGCCGCGGATGGTCGCCTCGACCGCCTCCAGTTCCTCGGGCGTCACCAGATCGGTCTTGTTCAAGACGATCACGTCGGCAAAGGCTATCTGGTCCGCGGCCTCGTGGCTGTCCGCCAGTCGCGCCGGCAAATGCTTCGCGTCCACCACGGTGACGATCGCGTCCAAACGGGTCTTCGCCTTGACGTTGTCATCGACGAAAAACGTCTGCGCCACCGGAGCCGGATTGGCCAACCCGGTCGTCTCGATGATGATCCCGTCGAACTTGTCGCGCCGCTTCATCAGCCCGCCGACAATCCGGATCAGGTCGCCGCGGACTGTGCAGCAGATGCAGCCGTTGTTCATCTCGAACACTTCCTCGTCGCTGTCGACGACAAGGTCGTTGTCCACCCCGAGTTCGCCGAACTCGTTGATCACCACGGCATACTTCCGGCCGTGGTTCTCGGTCAGGATGCGGTTGAGCAGGGTCGTCTTGCCGGCGCCCAGGTAGCCGGTCAGTACCGTCACCGGCACCTGAATGTTCGCGTCAGCCATGATGGCAGGCTCCGTCGCTGTTTGACCGAGCAATATAGGTGTGGCGCCAGCGGTCAACCACTCAGCACCTCCCGGCGCAGCCCTGCCAGTCGCGCCGCGATCACCGGCACGTCGAACTGCCTGGCCCGTTGCCGCCCGGCCTCGGCCAGCGCCGCCCGCCGCGGCTCATCGCTGGCCAGCGCCCTGATCGCCGCCGCGATCTCCGCCGGACGATCTGGATCTGCGTACAGGGCTGTATCGCCGGCGACTTCCGGCAGGCCGCCGCGGGGCGAGCAGATCAGGGCGGCCCCGCTCGCCATCGCCTCCAGCGCCACCAGGCCGAACGGTTCCGGCCAGCGGCTCGGCACCACGACGATCGCGGCGCGCGTCATGGCGACCAGCACGTCCGGGTGGTCGCGATAGCCCAGCATGCGGACGCCGGCGCCCTCGGCCCCGCCGCGTACCAGGTGGACGAACGCCGTGTCGGGGCTGTCATAGCTGAACCTGTCGGCGCCGATGATTTCCGCGATCCAGCCGGACAGGAGCGGCAGCGCCGAGGCGCAGGCGGCGACGAAGGCGTCCGGCCCCTTGTCGGCGACGACCCGGCCGGCGAACAGGATCAGCCGCTCTCGCTTGCGCGGGCGCGGAAGTTCGGCCAGGTCCAGGCAATTCAGCAGCACCGCGGGCGGCCGGGCGGGCACGGTGACGCCTTCGAGTAGCCGGCCGCGCAGATATTCCGAGGATGTCAGGACAAGCGCCAGCCGCCGCAGCATATCGGTCCGCTCGGCGGGCGTGACCGCCTCGCGCATGCCCTGCGGGTCGTTGTTCAGAATCAGCGTGACCGGAGTCTGGGGCAACCGGGCGGCGATCGCCAGCGCGATTTCCGGGCGGTTGTGAACCTCGACCAAAGCCGGCTTCAGCTTCTTCAGCGTTTTGGCCACGGCGGCCGCATAGCGGACATTGGTATTGCCCAGCGCCCAGATCGTCGGGTCGACAGAGCGGAAATCGATTCCGTCGAAGATCGGCCCGTCCTGCCTGCCGCCGAATATGATGGTGCTGAACCCCGGTGTCTGCACGAGGCGGCGGGCCAGCAAGCCGATAGCTCCGGTGCGTCCCGGGCCGAAGCCTTCGCGCGGCGGCAGGACAACGGCGACGAGTGGAGAGACCGAGGACATCGAAACGGTTCATACATCCGCCGCGACCGGTGCGCCATCCACGCTCGAGACGCTGCCGGGCCAGCCGCCGGGTGCCCCGTGCCGAGGACGGGGAACACACGCCAATGGCTTCCCCCCACGCTAGCCAAGGTTGAAAAGCGCCTTGCGATGGCGGATATTTGGCCCGCCGGAAGGCCAAAAAATTCCAACAACCGCGGACGAATGGAGGAAAACATGTCGCATTACTTCTACCGTTGGCAGTGGAAAGACACATCGACCAAGGCGCTGACCGATAAGCCGCAGGACCGCTCGGGTCCAGCCCGCGAATTGGTGGAAGGTTTTGGGGGCAATATGCTGTGCTACTACTTCTCATTCGGCGAATATGATGGACTGGCGATCTGCGAATTTCCCGACAATGCCTCGGCCGCCGCGTTCTCCTTGAAAGCCGCGTCTAGTGGCGCGTTCGCCCGTTTCGAGACCACGCCGCTGCTGACCGCGCAGGAGGCACAGGAAGCGATGCAGCGGATCAAGACCGGTGGCGTCAATTACCGCCCGCCCGGTTCGTAAGACCCGGGACCCGGGGTCGCTCGCGCCCGGGTGACAGCCGCAGCGCGCCGGGACCGGGGGACTCCGGCGCCCCCGGTTTCGAACCTGGCCGCCCCTTCCGGAGCCGGGTTTCTTGTCACGGCAAAACAAACGACGATGCGCGGGGGATCAGTTTATACACCGGCCACCACCAGCCGGAGGCCACCCATGGGTATCGCGCTCATCGTTATCGCTGTCATCGTGCTGTTCATCCTGATCCGGTCGATTCGCATCGCCTCCGAATGGCAACGCGCAGTCATCCTGCGGCTTGGCCGGTTCGATCATGTGGCGGGACCGGGCATCTACCTGGTGTTCCCGATCATCGACTCGGTCGCCCAGGTCATCGACCTGCGCATCCGCACCACCACCATCACGGCCGAGCAGGCGCTGACCCGCGACACCGTCGCCGTCGGCGTCGATGCGATCGTGTTCTGGCAGGTGGAGAACGCGGAAACCGCCGCGGTGCGGATCGCCGATTACCAGCAGGCCATCGAGCAGGTCGCCCAAACCAGCCTGCGCGAGATGATCGGCGCCACGGACCTGTCGAAGCTGCTGTCCGACCGCAAGACCGCCGATGAGCAACTGCGCCAGACGATTACCGCGAAGACCTCCTCCTGGGGTGTCACCGCCCGCAGCGTGGAGATCAAGGACGTGGCGATCCCCCGCGAACTACAGGACGCCATGAGCCGTCAGGCTCAGGCGGAGCGGGAGAAGGACGCGCGCGTGACGCTGGCCTCGGCCGAACAGGCGATCGCCGAACAGATCCTGGAGGCGGCCAGGCTGTATGGCAGCGACCCGAACGCGCTGAAGCTGCGGCAGATGAACCTTCTCTATGAGATGAACAAGGAGCGCGGAACGACGGTGCTGATCCCGACCGACATGGCCAACAGCCTGGGCTCGGCCGTCGCCCTGTCTCAGGCGACTCGGGCCGATCGGCCGTAGGTTCAGGCCGTTAGCGCCCGGCTCGCGCGGCCCCTGACAGCTTGGCAAGGTCCGCTGTGACCGATCGGCAACAAGGGCGGCCGTGCGTGCCTATATAGGGTGCGCCGCGGCGGAAAACCCTTGAATGCTGCACCTGCACAGGCCATAAATTAGGCAGCAGGCCGCGCCTTGGCGCACTGCTTTCTTGGACGTTTCCTCCCTAAACTTCGGCGGTGCCCTCGGGCACCGCCGTTTTTTTGTGCCCGGATGACACGGGACTCAAAAAATTGTGCGGTGCAGCAAAAAATGCTTGCATGCCGCGGGCGCGAAGCCCATTCTCCGTTTCGCAGACCGCGCCTAGGCGCACTGCTTTCTTGGACGTTTCCTCCCTAAACTTCGGCGGTGCTTTCGGGCACCGCCGTTTTTTTCGTGCGGAGCCGCATGAAAAAAATGGCCCGGACGGTGCCGGGCCATGTTCAGATTTGCCTAGAAGGTATCGTCGGAACCGCCGCCACCGCCGCTGTCCCATCCGCCGCCGCCGCTGTTGTCCGTCCATGACGAATCGTCCGGCTGGGCAGGCTGGTCCCAGGTGCCGTTGTCCACATAATCCTGATTGGCCGCGGGCGCAGCGCCGCCGCCACCCTGATCCCAGCTCCCGGTATCGACGTAGCCCTGGTCCGGCGCCGGAGTCGCCCACGGGCTGGCCGCCGCACCGCCAAAGCCCCCGCCGAACCCGCCGCCGCCAAAGGCGCTCTGATGCGGGGAAAACAGGCTCATGAGCGCGTTGCCCGCCACCACACCGCCGGCAACGCCCGCCGCCGTGGTCAATGCCGACCCGAGGAAACCGGAGCCGCCCTGCCGCTGGAACACGCCCTGCTGGTAGTTGGGCGGATATTGCGGCGGAGGCGGCGCCGATTGCGGATAATAGCCCTGCTGCGGCTGTCCGCCCTGGTTCCACGGCCCGGCCCCGGGGGGCGGTCCCGCCTGCTGCTGCTGCCGCCCGCCGCCGAACAGCCCGCTGAAGAACCCGCCGCCGCCACCGGACGGGGCGCCGCCGCCTTGCTGAGCGGAAGCCCGCGCCTGTTGCACGGCCTGCGCCGCCTGCTGAAGCTCCCACTCCAGGCGCTTGATGCGGTTCTGCGCTTCGACCAGCGCGTGCTCCTGGACGAAAGCAAGCTGGGTGATGCGGTAGCGCGCTTCCGGATACTGCGTGAACGCCTGTCCGATGAACGCATCGGCGTCCCGGTCTATCGGCGGCAGAGCCTGCTGGGTGGCCGGCACCGAACCGGTGGAAAAACCTGATTGCGGCGCCGCCCCGCCAACCCGGGCGATGAACTGGGAGATGATGTCGCGTTCTTCATTCGTCATTGAGGAATCCCCTCCAGGTCAGGAAGCGACCTTAACACGCGCAATGTGGCTCCGCACCCGGTTCGGTTCAATGGTGAGTGCGTTTCGGGCGGAAACAGCCGTCAAAGCTGAGCCACGAGGTCCGTCACCAGCCGCATGACCTGTTGCGCCAGGGGCGTCGGCCGCTTGGTCGCGGACACCGCGACGCAAAGCACGGTCACCAGCGCCGGGTCCACGATCGGGCGGAACACCAGCTCTCCGGCGCGGGCCGAGGCGGCGACGCCGCTGGCGCTGAGCACCGCGTGACCGTAGCCGGCGCACACGAGGTCGATGATCGAGGGAACGCTGGACACCTCCCAGGCGATATCCAGCTTGATGCCGGCCAGCGCGGCGCGGGTTTCCAGCAGGCGGCGGATCGCATGGAATCGCTCCGGGACGATCAGCCTGTAGGCGGAAATCTCCCGCATCGGCAGCAGCGCGGTGGCCGCATGCTCCCCCGCCGGACTGACGAGGCCGAGGGGTTCATGCAGCAGCGGCGTGATCTCCAGGCCCGGCTGCGCTTCCGGGTTGTAGATCAGGCCGACATCGACCCGGCCGCTGGTGACCCATTCGACGATATGGGTGGACAGCCCCTCGACGATGGCGAGCCGGGCGGCGGGGAAGCGGGTCTTGAAGCCTTCGACCAGCGCCACCGTAAGCTGGCGGCCGGCGCTCGGCGGCAGGGCGACGGTCACATGCCCGGAGGGTTCGTCGCGGGATGCGCCCATGTCCTCGCGGGCCTGCTCGATCAGGCGCAGGATCGCGACGCTGTGGTCGAACAGGCGCTTGCCGGGTTCGGTCAGCGCCACGCCGCGGCCGTTGCGCACGAACAGGTAGGTGTTGAGTTCGGTCTCCAGGCTGCGGACATGGCGGCTGAGCGCGGGCTGGGCGATGTCGAGCACCACGGCGGCCTTGCTGAAGGAGCCGATCTCGGCGACCTGCACGAAGTATTCGAGCTGCTTGAGGTTCATGCGGCGGGCGGGTCCAGCGTGGGGGGGGGGACGCTAAGGCGATCTTGGGTCGTGGCGGTCGTACTTGAACAGGAAGAAAGCCGCCCGCGCAGGCGCCCGCCCTCGTCCTGGCGGTCGTATGGCCGGCATCGACGCCCTTACAAAGACCCGCTTCACCGACACAGCCGGTGGCCTGAAACTTTCGTCGGCGTGTCGGAAAACTTTACACAAAAACGATACCAAAATGATGGCGGAATTCGTCGAAAAAAAACGTCGAATGTCAAATAACGCAAAACACCCCCGGGGGGGGCGCTGACGAAAATGTCAACAAAGCCAGATGGGTATCATCCGCAACCTGACCAAGAGAGATTTTCCCGTCGGGCGACTAGGCGTGGTCGTCCGGCATCGTGCCGTAAGATTTGCCGTCGGTTCAGGTTGCGGAGAAGGTGCCGGCTTCACCATCGATCGCCTTATGCGAAAGCCGGCGGGGACGCTAATACACTGAATTCATTCATCGAAGTTCAATCAGGCTGTTCGCCCGGCGCCGGCGTCCGCTCGGCCGGGCTTTACACTCGACGCCGCCTGATCGGCTACCGGAATGGAATATGATGCTATTTCAAGGTGTAACGGCGTTGGCACGTTGTTTGCTTTAACAGTGTTGTTAACTTATCCGTGAGGAACTACCCTGTGAACTCCGCGAAATCCACAATTCTCCTTGCCGGTATGGTGGCGGCCGGCCTTTCGTTCGCCTCGGCGGCCCACGCCGACGTCATATCGTTTACGGCAAGCCAGGACTCTGCCGGCTCGGGTTCCAACTTCGATAACCTGAGCGTCACCGACACCGGTTCCATACCCTTCACCGACGTGAGCCTTGACAACCAGGATATGGGGCCGCTCGCAGTTGGAGCCACCACCAGCTACCTCAATGTCGGGAACGCCACCACCGGTTCGTTCGACGTCACCATCACCGCTGAAGGTGTGACCCACGACTTCGGCGACTATGGCTGGAACAATCAGGCTCCCAACGGGATTATCGCCACCGACTCGTACACCTTTACGCCGGCGCCGGAACCTGCGGCTTTGGCGCTGTTGGGAACCGGCCTCATCGGGCTTGCCGGTGCGCGTGGACGCTTCCGCCGCCTCTTCAGGCGATCGCGCTGATTGCGTTCGTTACATGGCTTTGGAATGGCACTCCTTTCGGGGTGCCATTTCTTTTTCCGCCAGATCGATCCGGGCTGCTTGACCGTTGCGGTCAGCCGCATCAGCCGAACGCCGGAACCGAAAACCCGTGCGGCGGCTCGCCGGCGTCGTGACGCTCCCACATCCTCGCATAAGCGGTTTCGATGTGATGGCAATATAGTTTGCTGTCGAACAGGGGCGAGGCGTCGCGGGCCGACGTGACTCGCCGTCTGATATCGGCCAGCGCGTCGCTCGACCGCGCCAGGCGCAGGCAGAGGGCTTCGTAGGCCTCCAACGAGTCGGTCACCAGATCCGGCAATCCCGCGGCGTGCAGAAGGCTTCCGGCCATGCGTGCGGTGAACGATTCGCCCGCGCAGGTGACGACGGGCAGGCCGGCCCACAGCGCGTCGCTCGCGGTGGTGCAGGCGTTCACCGGCAAGGTGTCGACAAACAAATCGGCAAGCGCATGCCGCGCAAGGTGGTCGGCCAACGCCGCCCGCGGGGCGAAGATCAGCCTTTCCGGTGCGATGCCCCGCACCGCGGCCTGATTGCGCAAATTGCGTGCGACCGCGGCATTGTCGTCCAACAGCCAAAGCACGCTGTCCTCCACCTGGTGCAACAGGCGCATCCAGACATCGAAGATTTGCGGCGTGATCTTGTAGGCATTGTTGAAGCAGGAGAAAACGAAGCCCTGTTCCGGAAGTCCGGCCTGACCGCGGGACGGCGCGCGGAGGGCGATCGGGCGGCGGCGATCATTCGGCTGCATTGTATGCGGAAGGAAGACCAGGTTGTCCGGCAACAGCGCTTCCTGATCGGACGGCACCACGAAATGATCCACGATCAGGTAATCCATGCACGGGGCGCCGAAAACCGGATGCCCGATATACTGCACCTGGATGGGCGCCGGCCGCTTCAGCAACAGGTCGAACCGGGCCAATGCCGTATGACCCATCAGGTCTATGGCGATATCGGCACCCAGATCATGCAACGCTTCGGCGGCGCGAACATCGGAAAGCCCGGCGACATCCACATGGTGATCGAAAGCAGACCGTATCCGCCTGCAGGCATCCGTATCGTCGCCCGGCCCGATCGAGACGCCGATGACCTCGAAACGGGCCCGGTCATGCAGTTCGATCAGTTCCGTGACCAGATGCGTCGTGGCGTGATTGCGAAAATCCGCCGAGACATAGGCAAGGCGGATCTTCTCGCTCCCGGCACGGCCGGCGTGGCGTCCGGGGCGCCATGGCGCATGGCGGGCAGCGGGATATTTACGGTCCAGTTCCGTCCGGCCGCAGCGGAGGTGCAACGCCGCGCTTTGCGACATGGCGAGAAACTGGAACGGCGTCGCCACGCGCCGTCCCGCGGAAACACCTTCCGTGATCTCGGCGATACGTGTTTCGAGATCATTCCAGTCGCAAGCCTGCATCTGCGCGGCAACAGCAAAACCGGCGATGTGCTCATGATCCGGCTGCAACGCCGCGACACGGCGGAAGACAGTGGCAGATTCCTCCGCATGCCGGGTAAATTGCAGCAGCAATCCATAATTGAACAGCAACTCCAGCCGATCCGGCGTAACCTTCAGCGCCTCGGCGTAGGCGGCAGCCGATTCCGGCCATCGGTGGAGCTGTTGCAGGGCGATCGCACGATGCGTCAAGGCGTCCGGCAGCTTCGGCTTCAACGTCAAGGCGCGCTGGCAACAGGATAAGGCCTCGGTGTGCTGCTGTTGCTGCAACAATAAAAAGCCGAGGTAGCTCCACGCCTCGGCATTCGCCGACATTTGCGCTGTCGCGGCCCGCAGCGCCGCGGTTGCTTCGGCGACGCGTCCCAGGGCAAACAGCACGCGGCCACGGCCGACCCGGGCGGCTTGCGACCCGGGCGCCGCGGCGAGGGCGCGATCATACAGCGACAAGGACTCCTGCGCCTCGCCGCGAGCCAACAGCTTGGTCCCCAAGGCAGTCAGCGCTTCGGCATGGCCGGGGTGACTTGCAAGCGCGCGGCGCAGGCGTTCGATCGACTCGTCCTCGCGCTTGAGCGCTTGCAGCGCGGCGGAGGAAAGCACCAACGCCTCGGCATGGCCCGGCGTATCGGCCAGCAGGCGAGCAGAACTGGCCAGGGCGTCGGCCGGCCGGTTCAGACTTAGCAGCGTCGCGCCGCGGTTGATCAAGGCACTTGCGTAGTTCGGACGGATATCCAACGCCTTGTCATAGCTTGCCACCGCGTCGTCGTTCTGGCCGGCAGATCGCAGCGCGTTGCCGCGATTGAACCAGGCTTCCGCCATGGTCGGCATGGCCGCGACTGCGGCGTCGAGGTCGGCCAATGCGTCGGCCCGCCTCCCAACAGCGATCAAGGCCGCGCCGCGCGCGTTGAGTGCCGCCGCGAACCGTGGACGGGCCGTCACCGCCCGATCCAGATAGCCCAGACTGCGTGGCCAATCGCCCCGCGCGGCATGAAGCTGGCCGGCCAGCAGCAGGGCGTCGGCATTGCCGGGTTGTTTGCGCAAGATTTTGTCATAAAGCCGTTCGGCATCGTCCAGACGACCTGCCTGATGATGGGCCAGAGCGGTTTGCAAGTCCTCAACCGGCCCCGCCTTACGCTTCCACATTGAATTGCCTTCACCGACTGCCAATCACGGCGGCTTATAACAGATTCGTGATCGCGTGCGGAATCCCGATTCCGCCGGGGGAGTGCAGGCCAGCCATACACGCCGATGAGGCGCGGATGCCATCACCGTTGCCGGCGTGACGAGGGGCCAAGGCGAGCGCGTTATTGTTGCCCCTTGCCGCTTGTGCGGACCATAACCGCGAGAGCCGGATTGCTTACACTTATGTTTTGTTTCCCACGTATGTGGCTGCCGGAGAGCCAAACACCATGCGCCTATGACGTTCGGAAAAAGGATTTTCGCACCCATTTTTTCTCTGGCGCCCCGGCGTTATTCTTGCTAATTTATCCCAAGATAAAAAACGAAATGCGAACAAGCGCATATTCGTTCGGGGGGAAACATGGCTGTAGCCACTGAAACCTTCTACGACGTGATTCGTCGGCAGGGGATATCCCGCCGCAGCTTTGTGAAGTTTTGCAGTCTCACCGCCGCCAGCCTCGGCCTCGGTCCCGTCGCTGCCACGCAAATGGCCCATGCTTTGGAAACCAAGCCGCGCACGCCGGTGATCTGGATGCATGGTTTGGAATGCACCTGTTGTTCAGAAAGCTTCATCCGGTCCGCGCATCCGCTGGTCAAGGATGTCATCCTGTCGATGATATCGCTGGACTACGACGATACGATCATGGCCGCCGCCGGCCATCAGGCCGAAGCGATCCTGGAAGAAACCAAAGAGAAGTACAAGGGCCAATACGTTCTGGCGGTGGAGGGCAATCCGCCACTGAACGAAGACGGCATGTACTGCATCGACGGCGGCAAGCCGTTCGTTGAAAAGCTGAAATACATGGCCGCCGACGCCTCCGCCGTTGTTGCCTGGGGCGCCTGCGCGTCCTGGGGCTGCGTACAGGCCGCAAAGCCCAATCCGACTCATGCCGTGCCGATCGACAAGGTCATCCTCGACAAGCCGATCATCAAGGTGCCGGGGTGTCCTCCGATCGCGGAGGTGATGACCGGGGTGATCACCTACATCACCACGTTCGGCCGCCTGCCGGAACTCGACCGCCAGGGGCGGCCGAAAATGTTCTATTCGCAGCGCATCCACGACAAATGCTACCGCCGCCCGCATTTCGATGCCGGACAGTTCGTCGAGGCCTGGGACGATGACGGCGCACGGCGAGGGCTTTGCTTGTACAAAATGGGCTGCAAGGGTCCGACGACTTACAACGCCTGCTCGACCGTGCGTTGGAATAATGGCGTCTCATTCCCGATCCAATCCGGCCACGGCTGCATCGGCTGCTCGGAGGACGGGTTCTGGGACAAGGGATCGTTCTACGACCGCCTGACGACCATCAATCAATTCGGCGTCGAAGCCAACGCCGACAGGATCGGCGGCACCGTGGCCGGAGTCGTTCTGGCAGGCGTGGCGGTGCATGCCGGAGTCACGGTGGTGAAACGGCTTTCCACCAAGCGGGACGAATGAAATGGGCGTCCAGACCCCGAACGGCTTCAATCTCGACAACTCCGGCAGGCGCGTTGTCGTCGATCCGGTCACCCGCATCGAAGGCCATCTGCGCCTCGAAGTGAACGTGGACAGCAACAACGTCATCCGCAACGCTGTCTCCACCGGAACGATGTGGCGCGGGATCGAGGTGATCCTGCGCGGGCGCGATCCGCGCGACGCCTGGGCGTTCACCGAGCGGATCTGCGGCGTCTGCACCGGCACCCATGCGTTGACCTCGGTGCGCGCGGTGGAAAACGCACTCGACATAAATATCCCGGAGAATGCCAACAGCATCCGCAACATCATGCAGTTGACGTTGCAGGTGCAGGATCACATCGTGCATTTCTACCATCTGCACGCGCTGGACTGGGTGGATATCGTTTCGGCTTTGTCGGCCGACCCGAGGGCGACCAGCGCGCTGGCGCAGTCGATCTCGAATTGGCCGCTGTCCTCCCCGGGGTACTTCAAGGACTTGCAAACACGGCTGAAGAAGTTCGTCGAAAGCGGGCAGTTGGGTCCGTTCAAGAACGGATACTGGGGCCATCCGGCGTACAAACTGCCGCCGGAAGCCAATCTGATGGCGGTGGCGCATTACCTGGAGGCGCTGGACTTCCAGAAGGATACGGTGCGGATCCACACCATCTACGGCGGCAAGAACCCGCATCCGAACTGGCTTGTCGGCGGCGTGCCCTGCGCGATCAATCTCGACGGCACCGGCGCTGTCGGCGCGATCAACATGGAACGGTTGAACCTGGTGTCGGAGATCATCGACCGGATGGTGACCTTCGCCGAGCAGGTCTACCTGCCCGACCTGAAGGCGATCGCCTCATTCTACAAGGACTGGACCTACGGCGGCGGGCTGTCGGGCAAGTCGGTCATGTCTTACGGCGACATTCCCGAACACGCCAACGACTATTCCGCGGCCAACCTGAAGCTGCCGCGCGGGGTGATCCTGAATGGCAACCTGAACGAAATCCACCCGATCGACCTCGGCGACCCGGCGCAGGTGCAGGAATTCGTCAGCCATAGCTGGTACACCTATGGCGACGAGTCGAAAGGTCTGCATCCGTTCGACGGCATCACGGAGCCGAACTACGTGCTGGGTCCGAACGCCAAGGGCACCCGGACGTCGATCGAGGCGGTGGATGAATCCGCGAAATACTCCTGGATCAAGGCGCCGCGCTGGAAGGGCAACGCGGTCGAGGTCGGGCCGCTGGCGCGCTATGTCATCGGCTACGCCCAAGGCCGGCCGGATTTCAAGGAACCGGTTGATAAGCTGCTGACGGATCTGGGCTTGCCGGTGACGGCGCTGTTCTCCACCCTCGGCCGCACAGCGGCGCGCGGGCTGGAATGCCAGTGGGCGGCGCACCAGCTTCGCTACTTCCAGGACAAGCTGATGGCCAGCCTGAAGGCCGGCGATCTGGCCACCGCCAACACCGACAAATGGCAACCGGAGAGCTGGCCGAAGGAGGCGAAAGGCGTCGGCTTCACCGAGGCGCCGCGCGGATCGCTCGCGCATTGGGTGAAGATCAAGGACGGCCGGATCGACAACTACCAGGCCGTCGTGCCGACAACCTGGAACGGTTCGCCGCGCGATCCGGCCGGCAATATCGGTGCTTTCGAAGCCGCACTGATGGATACGCCGATGGCCGATCCGGAAAAGCCGCTGGAAATCCTGCGGACGATTCATTCGTTCGATCCGTGCCTCGCCTGTTCCACCCATGTCATGTCGCCGGATGGCCGGGACATGGCCGCCGTCACAATCCGCTAAGGAGGACGCGCTATGCCCGATTCATCCAATTATCCATTCCGGTTCCAGGAGCAGATCATTCCGGGTGTCGCCGATCTGGGCGGCGACCTGAACGGCGAGATGGTGATCACCCGCTCGACGGTGTATGTGTATGAAGCGCCGGTCCGGCTGTGGCACTGGGTCAATGCGCTGGCCGTCGTTATTCTGGTGGTGACCGGCTTCCTGATTGGCAGGCCTTTGTTCAACGTGCCGGGCGAAGCGTCTGATCATTTCCTGATGGGGTATATCCGGTTCACCCATTTCACCGCCGCGTATGTGATGACCATCGGGTTTCTTTTGCGGATCTATTGGGGCTTCGTCGGCAACCACCATTCCCGCCGGATTTTCTACCTGCCGCTCTGGAGCCGGAAATGGTGGAGTGGCGTGTTTCACGAAGCGCGCTGGTACGCGTTCCTGGAAAAGGAGCCGAAGAAGTACATTGGTCACAACCCGCTGGCGCAAATCTCCATGGTGACGATGTTCACGTTCTTCACCGTGGCGATGATCCTGACCGGCTTTGCGCTGTATTCTGAAGGGGAGGGCATCGACAGTTGGCAGGCCAAGCTGTTCGGCTGGGTGTTCCTGTTGTTTCCCAACAGCCAGGACGTGCATACCTTGCATCGCCTGGGGATGTGGGTGATCGTTACGTTCATCATCATCCATGTCTATGCCGGGCTGCGCGAGGACATCATGAGCCGCCAGACCATGATCTCCACCATGTTCTCCGGCGAGCGCCAGTTCCGCGACGACCGGGAGGTCTAGCGTATTCATTCCTGTCATAGGCATGATTCTGATCATGAGCGCGGTGCGCCCCGGCCTTGGCCGGGGTGCGCGACACAAGCCGTCGGATTGCTTACACTGATGTTGCGTTTCCTACAATCCCGAGCTCCGCGGCGGCCGATCGGCGTCGTGTTATAGCATTGAAATGGAGGTATTTTCGCGGCGCTTTTGCACTGGCGCCCCGGCATGAACCTTGCTATTGCACCCTGGAGACAACACGACAAGCGAACGAGCGTGCATCGTTCAGGGGGAAGCATTGGGTTTAGCCACCGAAACCTTCTACGACGTGATCCGTCGGCAGGGGATCTCCCGCCGCAGCTTCGTTAAGTTCTGTAGTCTCACCGCCGCCAGCCTCGGCCTCAGCCCCGTCGCCGCCAGCCAAATGGCCCATGCGCTGGAAACCAAGCCCCGCGTCCCGGTGATCTGGATGCACGGCCTGGAATGCACCTGCTGCTCGGAAAGCTTCATCCGGTCCGCGCATCCGCTGGTCAAGGACGTCATCCTGTCGATGATCTCGCTGGACTACGATGATACCATCATGGCCGCCGCCGGCCATCAGGCCGAAGCGATCCTGGAAGAGACCAAACAGAAGTACAAGGGCCAATACATCCTGGCGGTCGAGGGCAATCCGCCGCTGAACGAAGATGGCATGTACTGCATCGACGGCGGCAAGCCGTTCGTCGAGAAACTGAAATGGATGGCCGCCGATGCCTCGGCGGTTGTTGCCTGGGGCGCCTGCGCCTCCTGGGGTTGCGTGCAGGCCGCCAAGCCCAATCCGACGCATGCGGTGCCGATCGACAAGGTCATCCTCGACAAGCCGATCATCAAGGTGCCGGGGTGCCCGCCGATCGCGGAGGTGATGACGGGCGTCATTTCTTACGTCATCACCTTTGGCCGCCTGCCGGAACTCGACCGCCAAGGGCGGCCGAAGATGTTCTATTCGCAGCGCATCCACGACAAGTGCTACCGCCGCCCGCATTTCGACGCCGGACAGTTCGTCGAAGCCTGGGATGATGAGGGCGCGCGCAAGGGCTATTGCCTTTATAAGATGGGCTGCAAGGGTCCGACCACCTATAACGCCTGCTCCACCGTGCGTTGGAACAACGGGGTGTCGTTCCCGATTCAATCCGGCCACGGCTGCATCGGCTGTTCGGAGGATGGGTTCTGGGACAAGGGATCGTTCTACGACCGCCTGACGACCATCAACCAGTTCGGCGTCGAAGCCAACGCCGACAGGATCGGCGGCACCATCGCCGGAGTCGTCCTCGCGGGTGTCGCGGTCCATGCCGGAGTCACCGCCGTGAAGCGGCTTTCCACCAAGCGGGATGAATAAAATGGGCGTCCAGACCCCGAACGGCTTCAATCTCGACAACTCCGGCAAGCGTGTTGTCGTCGATCCGGTCACCCGCATCGAAGGCCATCTGCGCCTCGAAGTGAACGTGGACAGCAACAACGTCATCCGCAACGCCGTCTCCACCGGAACCATGTGGCGCGGGATCGAGGTGATCCTGCGCGGGCGCGATCCGCGCGACGCCTGGGCGTTCACCGAGCGGATCTGCGGCGTGTGCACCGGCACCCATGCGTTGACCTCGGTGCGCGCGGTGGAAAACGCGCTGTCGATCAGCATCCCGGAAAATGCCAACACCATCCGCAACATCATGCAGTTGACTTTGCAGGTGCATGACCACATCGTGCATTTCTACCACCTGCACGCACTGGACTGGGTGGACGTCGTTTCGGCACTGTCGGCGGACCCGAAAGCCACCAGCGCGCTGGCGCAGTCGATCTCCGACTGGCCGCTGTCCTCGCCGGGGTATTTCAAGGACTTGCAGACGCGGCTGAAGAAGTTCGTCGAGAGCGGGCAGTTGGGTCCGTTCAAGAACGGATACTGGGGGCATCCGGCATACAAGCTGCCGCCGGAAGCCAATCTGATGGCGGTGGCGCATTACCTGGAGGCGCTGGACTTCCAGAAGGACATGGTGCGGATCCACACCATCTATGGCGGCAAGAATCCGCATCCCAACTGGCTTGTCGGCGGCGTGCCCTGCGCGATCAATCTCGACGGCACCGGGGCTGTCGGCGCCATCAACATGGAACGGTTGAACCTGGTGTCCGAGGTGATCGACCGGATGGTGACGTTCACCAACCAGGTCTATCTGCCTGACCTCAAGGCGATTGCCTCGTTCTACAAGGACTGGACCTACGGCGGCGGGCTGTCGGGCAAATCGGTGATGTCGTACGGCGACATCCCCGAACATGCCAACGACTATTCCGCTGCCAACCTGAAGCTGCCGCGCGGGGTGATCCTGAACGGCAACCTGGCGGAAGTATATCCGATCGACCTTAGCGACCCGACGCAGGTGCAGGAGTTCGTCAGCCATAGCTGGTACACCTACGGCGATGAGTCCAAAGGCCTGCACCCTTACGACGGCGTGACGCAGCCGAACTACGTGCTGGGTCCGAACGCCAAGGGCACCCGGACCTCGATCGAGGCGGTGGATGAATCCGCAAAATACTCCTTCATCAAGGCGCCGCGCTGGAAGGGCAACGCGGTCGAAGTCGGCCCCCTCGCCCGCTGGGTCATCGGCTACGCGCAGGGCCGGCCGGATTTCAAAGAACCGGCCGACAAGCTGCTGACGGATCTCGGCCTGCCGGTGACGGCGCTGTTCTCGACCCTCGGGCGCACCGCGGCGCGCGGGCTGGAATGCCAGTGGGCGGCAGGCCAGCTTCGCTACTTCCAGGACAAGCTGATGACCAGCCTGAAGAACGGCGACCTGGCCACGGCGAACACCGACAAGTGGAAGCCGGAAAGTTGGCCGAGCGACGTCAAGGGCGTCGGCTTCACCGAGGCGCCGCGCGGCGCGCTGGCGCATTGGGTGAAGATCAAGGACGGCCGGATCGACAACTACCAGGCCGTCGTGCCGACAACCTGGAACGGTTCGCCGCGCGATCCGGCCGGCAATATCGGTGCTTTCGAAGCCGCACTGATGGACACGCCGATGGCTGATCCGGAAAAGCCGCTGGAGATTTTGCGGACGATCCATTCGTTCGATCCGTGCCTTGCCTGTTCCACCCACGTCATGTCGCCCGATGGGCAGGACATGGCGACTGTCACCATCCGTTAAGGCAGGGACTCTCCATGCCCAACACAACGCGTCCCAGCAAGTTCCAGGAGCAGGTGCTGGCCGGCGTCGCCGATATCGGCGGCGCGCTGAACCGGGAACTGCCGATAAATCGGCCGACGATCTATGTGTATGAGGCGCCGGTGCGGCTGTGGCACTGGGTCAATGCGCTGTGCATCGTGGTTCTGGCGATCAGCGGGTATTTCATCGGCGAACCGTTGCCGACTCTGTCGGGGGAAGCGTCGGATCATTTCCTGATGGGCTATATCCGCGCGACGCATTTCACCGCAGGCTATATCCTGGCGATCGGGTTTGCGATGCGGATCTACTGGGCGTTCGTCGGCAACATCCATGCGCGGCAGATCTTCTATCTGCCGATATGGAGCCGCAAATGGTGGAGCGGCGTGCGTCAGGAAGCGCGCTGGTATCTGTTCCTCGAAAAGGAGCCGAAGAAATATATCGGCCACAACCCGCTGGCGCATATCTTCATGGTGCTGATGGTGACCTCCATCACCATCGGCATGATCTGCACCGGCTTTGCTCTGTATTCGCAAGGCGAGGGCATTGACAGTTGGCAGGCGAAAGCCTTCGGCTGGGTGTTCCTGCTGTTCCCCAACAGCCAGGACGTGCACACGTGGCACCACATGGGGATGTGGGTGATCATTACGTTCGTGATCCTCCACGTCTATGCCGCGGTTCGCGAAGATATCATGAGCCGGCAGACGATGATTTCGACGATGATCTCCGGTGAGCGGCAGTTCCGCGACGACCGGGAGGATTGATGGTGACGGTGCTGGTCCTCGGCATTGGCAACATTCTTTGGGCGGATGAAGGTTTCGGGGTCCGGGCGGTGGAGGCTTTTCACCGCCGGTACGAACTCCCGGATGACGCCGTGCTGCTGGACGGGGGCACCCAGGGTCTGTATCTGGTGAATTACGTGCAGGAGGCCGACGACCTGCTGGTATTCGACGCGATCGACTATGGCCTGGAACCCGGGACGCTGAAGATCGTGCGCGACGGCGAAGTGCCGAAATTCACCGGGGCGAAGAAAATGAGCCTGCACCAGACGGGTTTTCAGGAAGTCCTCTCCGCCGCCGACTTGCTCGGCGCCTACCCGAAACGATTGGCGTTGATCGGCTGCCAGCCGGTCGATCTGGAGGATTGGGGCGGTCCCCTGACCGCGCCGGTGCGGGACGCGATTGGCGCCGCGGTGGAGGCGGCTGTGGCGGTGCTCGCGGACTGGGGCGTGGCGGTGCGGCTGCGGGCAGTGCCGCTGCGGGAGGACGAGGGCCTTCTGGGGAACGATATCGGGCACGCTGCGTACGAACGGGTATCCATATGAACGGGCGGACGATGGAGTGCAAAGCAGGGCATCTGCCTCATTCGTCGTGGGCCGCCTTGTTTTACCCGTCATGGCTCGGCTTGTTTTACCCGTCATGGCCCGGCTTGTCCGGGCCACCTATAGCGGCAGGTGCGGCGATAGGTGGCCCGGACAAGCCGGGCCATGACGAATATTGGGCGGCCCATGACGGGTACAGGACGGGCCATGACGGGTACCGGACGGGCCATGACGATAACGGAAGCCACTGACATGTGCCTCGGCATCCCCATGACCGTGCTGACCGGCAGCGACGCCTGCGCCCTGTGCGGACGCGGCGAGGAGTTCCGCCAGGTCTCGCTGATGCTCATCGGCCCGCAACCCGCCGGCACCAAAGTGCTGGTGCATATCGACACCGCCATCCGGGTGCTGGACGAAGAAGAAGCCGGCCAGATCGACCGGGCGCTGGAAGGACTCGCCGCCGCGCTCGAAGGCCGCGTGTTCGAGCACCTGTTCCAGGACCTGATCGACCGCGAACCCGAGCTGCCCGCGCATCTGCGCGACTAGAAGGACACAAGGCATGTCACCGCTGATCGACTCCCTGTCCAGCCGGCACGCCATCCCGACGGTGGACGAGCACAGCATCGACGCCTTCCTCGCGCCCGCCGCGGGCGAACCCGCGCATACGCTGCTGTTTTTCACCGGCGACCCGGCGCAGCGCGGCGAAAGCAACGACGTCGCCGTGGTGCTGCCAGAACTGCTCGCCGCGTTCCGCGGCCGGCTGCGTGCCGCGGTCGTCGCTCGCGCCGCCGAGGACGCGCTGAAAACGCGCTTCCACGTCCAGATCCTGCCCAGCCTCGTGGTCACCCGCGGGCCGACGCCGTTGGGCGTCCTGCCGCGCATCCGCGACTGGTCCGACTACGTGGCGACGTTGCAGACCCTGCTCGCCCCCGCCGTGCGGGAAATGACGGCGCCGGTGCGTCCGCAGATCGAGTTCCGGCACACCAATGGCAGGGGCGGCGCATGAAACCGGGCATCCAGATATCGCCGGAGTGGGCGGAAAGTCCCGTCGTCCTTCAGCCCGCGGCCGGCGACCGGAAATCCGGCACCACCGGCACCGGCGCGCTGTCCTTCCTCGCGACCACCGGCGCCGAGGCGATGGTCGCGCGCTGCCCCCGCGTCGCGGCCCTGCTGCCGAAGCTGGCCGAGGCGCTGGAGATTCAAACCGCCACCGCTCCCGGGATTCTGTTCGATCTCGCCGAACTCGGCACCGAGGAGGTGGCGCTCGTCGGCGAAGTGCTGGGGGAGGGCGAAGTCAATGCGCTGGCCGCCCTGCCGGACGGAGTCCTGGCGCAGGTGCAGGAAAGTGTGCTGACGGGCCTTTGGCGCGTGCGATTCACGGACGCCGCCGGCCGCCTGATCGCCGACTACGCCGAGGTCTCCGCCATCCCGCAGGCGATCCGCCGCGCGGCGGCGATGACTCTGCCGGATCTCGCGATTGGCGAGCCGCCGCCCGGCGCGATGAACGTCATGCCGGTGCTGGCGGAAATCCGCGACCGGGTGCGGCGGCGGCAGCCGGGGGACGAGGCGCACACGATCTCCCTGTCGCTGCTGCCGATGACGCCGGAGGACATCGGGTTCCTGCAGGAGTCGCTGGCGACCGGCCCGGTGCGGATTGTCTCGCACGGCTATGGCAGTTGCCGCATCCAGGCGACCGCGGTGCATGGCGTCTGGTCGGTGCAGTATTTCAACACCTCCGACACCATCCTGCTCGATACAGTGGAAATCTGCGACGTGCCGATCGTGGCGTGTGCGGCGGAGGAGGATTTTCGCGACTCCGCGGTGCGGCTGCGGGAGATCGAGGACGCGTATTTCCGATGAGCGCCACCGCGGCGTCCCGCTTTGAATGTGGCGTCTGCTGGCAGGTGTACGACCCCGAGGCCGGCGATCCGGTGTGGCAGATCGCTCCCGGGACGCTGTTCGAGGAACTGCCGGAAGAGTGGTGCTGCCCGAACTGCGATGCGCCGCGGACGAAGTTCCTGCGGGTGACCGATGATGGTTGAGATGGCGAGACGGTGCGTTGCGTATTGTTCGTCATGGCCCGGCTTGTCCGGGCCACCTGTCGCCGCAGGTGCTGGCATAGGTGGCCCGGACAAGCCGGGCCATGACGGGTAGAGGGGCCGCGGGCCATGAGCCACGATGTCAGTGTGGTCCCCCTCGACCCCGCCCCCCGTCTGGCGGCACTGTGGCAGGCCATCGCGCCCCGCATGGCCGATCTGCCGATATACAATCCGAAACTGACGGTGCAGACGACGGAGTTCCGCCGCCACGGCGCCTGGACCGTCGGGGTCGCCGTCACCCCGTGGTTCATGAACGTCGTCGCCATTCCGGACGACCCGTCCGCCCTGCCGGCGCCCGGCGGCAGCGTGGCGATCAGCCTGCCAAGCGGCGAGATCGAGGCGATCGTCTCCGACCTCGACGGTTTCGGCCGCATCGCCAGCGCATCGCTATTCTCGCCGATGGATGCGTTCGACGATCCGGCGGTCACCGGCGTCACCGCGCTGGCCGCGCTGAACGCGCTGTTCGGGATCGAGGACGAACCCGCCCCCGCACTCGACCGCCGCCGCCTGTTCTTCGGCGGCAGATGAGCGCGATCCGCGAGGGAGAAATCCACGTCACCGCGTTCCTGTCCGGGGACACCGTTCGGCATGTCTCGATCACCTCCGATCGCCCCGTATCGCTCGCCTCTGCGATGATCGGCCGCCCGGTGCCAGCCGTTGCCGACGCGATGGCCGCGCTGCATGGACTGTGCGGACAGTCGCACGCCGCGGCGGTCCACTTCGCAGCCGCCGCCGCAAAAGGCACCCCCCTGCCCCGCCCCGAGATCGGCCGCTGGATCGTCCGGCTTGTCGGCGAACGGCTGGCCGAGCATCTGCGTCATCTGATCCTGGACCGCGCTGCGGATGGCCCATCGGCCAACGAGCTTGCCGCGTTTCGCGCCGCCATCGCGGCGGGACAGGCCGCGGCCAGGAGCGGAACGGTTCAACGGGATGCCTTGTCCGGGCTGCTCGTCACGATGGGCGCGGGCCTATCAGCACCGCAAGGCGTGGATGGTGGGCCTCCGCCCACCATGACGGGGGGCGCCGACGTGCTGTTGCCGACGGACGACGAAGCGGTCATCGCTGCGCTCGCGGCCGATACCGGTTTCGTCCGGGCACCGCAATTGCCGGGCCGCGTCCCTGAGACTGGTCCAGCCGCCCGGCACGGGATGTCGGCGGCAGAGCCGGACGCAGCGGCGGCAGCACGTGCCGCCGAAATCCGCGCAGCCGCCGCGCTGCTGCTCGACCCGGAATCCGCTCCCCCGGGAGGCTGGATAACCGCCGGTTCCGTCGGCGTGGACGCGGGCTATGCGGCGGTGGAAACGCCGCGCGGGCGGCTTTATTATCGCCTCGTGCTGGATGCGGCCGGAAAGCTCCGGGACGCCCGCGTGCTGGCCCCGACGGAGTGGAATTTTCATCCATCCGGTCCGCTGATCCATGCCCTGACCGGATTTCGCCCGGGGGCCGACGCCGTCGCCGCGATCACCCGCCGCGCCGCCGCCTTCGATCCTTGCGTGGCGCTGCGGGTCTCGGTCGAAAGCGCCGCCGATGCATGAAATGGCGCTATGCGAGGGCGTTGTCGGCCTGGTCGAGGACGAGGCCCGCAAGCAGAACTTCGCCCGCGTCAAGTCCATCGTCCTGGAAATCGGCGTCCTTGGGCATGTCGCGCCCGAGGCGATGTTGTTCTGTTTCGACGCGGTCAGCCATGGTACGATCGCACAGGGTGCGAAGCTGGTCATCGAACGGACCCCGGGCGCCGGCTGGTGCCTGGACTGCGGCAAGACGGTGGCTCTGCAAGAACGTTTCGGCGCCTGCCCGGACTGCGGCCGGCACCACGTGCAGATGACGTCGGGCGACGAACTCAGGGTTCGCGAACTGGAGGTTGAGTGATGTGCACCGTCTGCGGCTGCGGCACGGAAACGATCGAGGGCCAGGCGGCGCAGGAGCCGCACCACCATCATCATCATGACCACGATCATGACGACGACCACGATCATCACCACGACCACGACCACGATCATGACCATGGGCACCACCACCACGAGCATCCGCATGAAGCCGGCGGCCTGATCGATGCCGGCGCCGGCATCGCGGGCGTCCATGTTCCGGGCCTGAGCCAGGAACGCATCGTCCGCATCGAGCGCGACATCCTGTCCAAGAACAACGACCACGCCCGGCAGAACCGTGAGCGCTTCGCTCGCAACGGCACGTTCGTGCTGAACCTTGTCTCCAGTCCCGGGTCGGGGAAGACCACGCTGCTCTGCCGCACCATCGAGGCGTTGAAGCTGCGTTTGCCGATAGCGGTCATCGAAGGCGACCAGCAGACCTCCAACGACGCCGAGCGGATCCGCGGCACCGGTGTCAAGGCGGTGCAGGTCAATACCGGCAAAGGCTGCCATCTCGACGCCCACATGGTGGGCCACGCACTGGACGGACTTGGTCTGGAACCAGGCGGCGTGCTGTTCATCGAGAATGTCGGCAATCTCGTCTGCCCCGCGGCGTTCGACCTGGGCGAGGCGAATAAAGTCGTGGTCCTGTCGGTGACCGAGGGCGAGGACAAGCCGGCGAAATACCCCGATATGTTCGCCGCGTCGGACCTGATGCTGCTGACCAAGTCCGACCTGCTGCCCCATCTCGATTTCGACGTCGGCGCCTGCATGGCGGCGGCGCTGCGGGTCAACCCGCATCTGCAAATCTTGACCGTGTCGGCGAAGACCGGCGAGGGGTTGGCCGCGTTCCTCGCCTGGATCGAGGCCCGCGTGGTTCGGCAGGTCAAGGCCTGACGCATGGGCGCCGCCGAACGCATCCGCGTGCGGCTGAGCGGAGCCGTGCAGGGCGTCGGCATGCGGCCGTTCGTGCATCGGCTGGCGCATGAGTGCGGATTGTCCGGCTTCGTGCATAACGGTGCGGACGGGGTGACGATCGAGGTGGAAGGCGCGGGTATCGCCGCTTTCCTCGACCGCCTGTCCGCCGAGGCGCCCCCGCTGGCGTCGATCGATGCGCTCGGCATCGACACGCTGGCGCCGTCGGGAGAGGCGGGGTTCTCCATCCGGGAAAGCATCGGCGGGCGGGTGTCGACGCGGATCGTGCCTGATGCCTCGACCTGCCCCGCCTGCCTGGACGAGTTGTTCGATCCGGCCAGCCGGTTTTTCGGCTACCCGTTCGTCAACTGCACGCAATGCGGACCGCGCTTCACCATTACCGCACGGCTGCCGTATGACCGGACGAACACCTCGATGGCGGGGTTCGCGATGTGCCCGGACTGCGCCGCCGACTACACAGACCCGGCGAACCGGCGCTTCCACGCGGAGCCGATTGCGTGCCCGGTGTGCGGGCCGAGGCTGTCGGTGCTGCCGCACATCACGGCGGGTGAGTTGCCGGGCGGCACGCCTCGTGGGACCAAGTCGCCGCCCTGTCCCCCCGTGGCATGGCCGGGCTTGGCCCGGCCATCCACGACTTGCGACGGTCGGGCTCGCAAAGTCGTGGATGGCCGGGCCAAGCCCGGCCATGACACAAAGGTCGACACAAGGGACGGCCACGACCCGATACGGGCCATCGCCGCCGCGATCCGCGCCGGCGGCATCGTCGCGCTCAAAGGCATCGGCGGCTTCCACCTGATCTGCGACGCGCGCAACGAAACCGCCGTCGCCGCGCTGCGACAGCGGAAGTCTCGCGAGGCGAAGCCGTTCGCCGTGATGGTCGCCGACGCCGGGGCGATCCATGCCATCGCGGACCCGACCGCGCTGGAAACCGCCCTCGCCGCCAGCGTGGCGCGGCCGATTGTTCTGATGCGCGGACGGATTGGCGCAGTAGCGCCATCGGTGTCGCCGGGCCTGTCGCGCCTCGGCGTAATGCTCGCCTATGCGCCGGTGCATCATCTGCTGTTCGCGGCATTGGGAGAGACGTTCGCCCTTGTCGCCACCTCCGCCAACCCGGGCGGCGAGCCGCTGGTGGTGGACAACGCAGACGCTGAGCGCCGCCTCGCCGCCATCGCCGACATGATCGTCACGCATGATCGTCCCATTCTTATCCGCGCGGATGACAGCGTGGCGCAGATCGTCGGCGGGGCCCCCGCCCTGATCCGCCGCGCGCGCGGCTTCGTGCCGGAACCGACACCGCTGGCCGAGGACGGGCCGGTGGTTCTGGCGCTGGGCGCGCATCTCAAATCCACTGTCACGGTGACGCGCGGGCGCGAGGCGTTCGTGTCGCAGCATATCGGCGACCTCGATACCGCCGAGACCGTGCTGTTCTGGAGGGAGACGATCGATCATCTGCTGGGTGTCCTCGACGTGCGGCCCGAACTGATCGCCTGCGACCTGCATCCGGATTACCTGTCCAGCCGGATGGCGGAGGAGTTCGGCCCGCCGGTGGTCCGCGTGCAGCACCACGCCGCGCATATCGCGGCCGTCGCGGCCGAGCACGGGCTGACCGGACCGGTACTTGGACTGGCACTCGACGGGCACGGCCTCGGCACGGATGGGGGCGCGTGGGGCGGCGAGATGATCGTCCTGGATGACTCCGGCTGGCGCCGCATCGGCGGGCTCGGCACGCTGGCTTTGCCGGGCGGGGACCGGGCGGCGCGCGAACCGTGGCGGATGGGCGTGGCCGCGCTGCACGCAGTCGGCCGCGGCGCCACCGCCGCCGCCCGTTTTCCCGACCGCAGCCTGGCCGGCCCGCTGGCCGCGCGGCTGGCGGCGGGGTCGGAGCACGTTGCCACGTCGTCGCTCGGGCGGCTGTTCGATGCCGTCGCCGCGCTGCTCGGGGTGCGGTCGGTGCAGGAATACGAGGGTCAGGCGGCGATGGAGCTGGAAGCGCTGGCGCAGACCCCGCGTACAATGCCAGGCGGATGGACGCTGAACGGGGGCGTGCTGTCCTTCATGCCGCTGCTGGCCGCGTTCGCGGACAGTCCGCCGGACGCCCGGTTCGGCGCTGAAGTGTTCCATGGCACGTTGATCGAAGGATTGGCTGAATTGGCGGCCGGTGGCGCCGCCGATAGCGGATTGTCCACCCTCTGTCTCGGCGGCGGGTGTATGATGAACCGGGTGTTGGCGGAGGGATTGATGGCGGCGTTGGGCGACCGCGTCATTGTGCGCGAAGGCGTGGATGGCGGGCCTGCGCCCGCGATGACGATGGGAGCACCTTTGCTCGCCCGCCGATTGCCGCCGAACGATGGCGGGCTGTCGCTCGGGCAGGCGGTGCTGGCGCGCCGCACGTTCAATCAGGGGGGATGAAACATGTGCCTCGCCATACCGGCGCTGATCACGGAATTGCTGCCGGACCAGATGGCGCGGATCAGCCTGGACGGCGTGATGAAGACCATCTCCGTCGCCCTGGTCGAGGATCTGGCCCCCGGCGACTACGTCATCGTCCATGTCGGGCACGCGCTGTCGAAGATCGATCCCGAGGAAGCCGCCCGCACCCTGGCACTGCTGGCCGAATACGCCGCGTTGGCGGAACGGGCGGCATGAAATACGTCGATGAATACCGCGATGGCGCGCTGGCCCGCGACATCGCCATGGCCATCGCTGCCGAGGTGCAGCCCGGCCGCGACTACGCCTTCATGGAGTTCTGCGGCGGCCACACCCATGCGATCTCCCGCTACGGCATCGAGGACCTGCTGCCGCCGAACCTGCGCCTGATCCACGGGCCTGGCTGCCCGGTCTGCGTGCTGCCCATCGGCCGGATCGACGATGCCATCCGCCTCGGCGCCAATCCCGCCGTCACCCTGTGCACCTACGCCGATTTGATGCGGGTGCCGGCGTCGCATGGCGGCAGCCTGATGAAGGCGCGGGCGGGGGGTGCGGACATCCGCATGATCTATTCGTCCCTGGATGCGGTGCGCATCGCCGAGGCGGAACCGGCGCGGCAGGTGGTGTTTTTCGCTATCGGCTTCGAGACCACGACTCCGCCCACCGCCATTGCGCTGCGGCTGGCCGAGAAGAAGCGGCTGACGAATTTCAGTATCTTCTGCAACCATGTGCTGACCCCGGTCGCCATGCGCGCGATCCTGGACGACCCCGATCCCATCGGCATCAACGGATTTGTCGGGCCGGCGCACGTCTCCACCATCATCGGCACCGCGCCGTATCGCGAATTCGCCGACAGCTACCGCAAGCCGGTTGTGATCGCCGGTTTCGAGCCGCTGGACGTGATGCAGGCGATCCTGATGCTGGTGCGCCAGATCAACCAGCAGCGCTGCGAGGTCGAGAACCAGTACATCCGCGCCGTCACCGCCGCCGGCAACCTCACCGCGCAAACCCTGTGCGCGGAGGTCTTTGAAATCCGCGACAGCTTCGAGTGGCGCGGGCTGGGCGTGGTGCCCTCCAGCGCGCTGAAGCTGCGCGACGCCTATGCCGCGTTCGACGCCGAAACCCGGTTCGCGATCCGAACCGTGCATGCCGATGACAACCCGGCTTGCGAGTGCCCCGCCATCCTGCGCGGACGCAAGAAGCCGGCGGACTGCAAGCTGTTCGGCAGCGTCTGCACGCCGGAAACGCCCGTCGGTGCCTGCATGGTCTCCTCGGAAGGCGCCTGCGCCGCGCACTGGACATATGGCCGCTTCGGCGAACACCGGACGGCCGCTTGAAGACCGTCCGGCGCAAGCTCGACATCAGGAACGGCCGGGTGGACATGAGCCACGGCTCCGGCGGCCGGGCGATGGCGGACCTGATCGCCGGGATCTTTCGCGATGCCTTCGCGAACGAGTTCCTGAATCAGGGCAACGACCAGGCCAGCCTGCCGATGCCCGTTGGAGGGCGGATGGTGATGACGACCGACAGCTATGTCGTGTCGCCGCTGTTCTTTCCCGGCGGCGATATCGGGTCTCTGGCGGTGCATGGCACGATCAACGACCTCGCCATGGGCGGCGCGAGGCCGCTTTATTTGTCCGCCGGCTTCATCATCGAGGAGGGGTTTCCGTTCGCCGATTTGCAGCGGATCGCGCAGTCGATGGGGCGGGCCTCGCGGGAGGCGGGGGTGCCGGTGGTGACCGGCGACACCAAGGTGGTGGAGCGCGGCAAGGCCGACGGCGTGTTCATCTCCACCGCCGGCGTCGGCGTGGTGCCCGAGGGCCTGGTGCTGTCCGGCGGCCGGGCGGCGCCGGGCGATGTGGTGATCCTGTCCGGCTGCATCGGCGACCACGGCGTGGCGATCATGTCCAGCCGGGAGAACCTGTCGTTCGAGACGGCGATCCTGTCCGATTGCGCGTCGCTGCACGGGCTTGTCGCGGCGATGGTGGGGGCGGCGGGGCCGTGCCTGAAGCTGATGCGCGACCCGACCCGGGGCGGCTTGGCGGCGACCTTGAACGAACTGGCGCACCAGTCGGGCGTCGGGTTCCGCATCCGGGAGGACGCAATTCCGGTGAAGCCGCAGGTGGCGGCGGCGTGTGAGCTGCTCGGCCTCGATCCGCTGTTCGTCGCCAATGAGGGCAAGCTGGTGGCGGTGGTGGCACCCGCCGGCGCCGAGGCGCTGCTGGCTGCGATGCGCGCGCATCCGTTGGGCCGGGAGGCGGCGATCATCGGTTCGGCGGTCGCGGACGACCGGATGTTCGTGCGGATGACGACGGCGTTCGGCGGCGGGCGGATCGTCGATTGGCTCTCCGGCGAGCAGTTGCCGCGGATCTGCTAAGGCGACGCCCGCGTACTATCGCTTCGCGAGGCAATGTCCCGGAAAGCGTCATGGCCCGGCTGGTCCGCGCCACCTATCGCGGAACAGTGCTGGAATAGGTGGCCCGGACAATAAGCCGGGCCATGACGGGAATGGTGGCGCACCCGATTCGATCATTTTTCGGCGTCGCTTAAGGCGGATTCTCACCCGCCAGGATCCGGTTGCGCAGCAGATAAGACAGCCCGCGCGTCCAGGACTCGTCCGTATCGCCCCGGATATCGACGCTGCCGCCTGCCACGCGCTGGCCGGTCGCCACATCGCGGATCACGAGGTTGATGTTGAGGATCAAATTCGAAACCTTCTGCACCCAGCCGACAATCGCGAACGCCGCATCCGCCTTGCGCGCCTGTTCGGCTTCACACCCGTTGCACGACCACAGCGTCCGCCCGGCGGCCTCAGCCGGCACGGCCACCGCCGTATAGCGGCCCGACCGCTCCAGGGCGTCGCGCAACTGCGTATCGAGCCGGGCGAGCCGCGCCAGATCGTCCGTATCCTGTCCCTTCATCGACCCCTGAAGGCTGGTGTCGTCGAGTTCGAACGGAAATACCGCCGCCTTCGGAGGTTCGGCCCGCGCAGCGTGATCCGCCAGCAGGCAAATCGCCAGCAACAGCGATGCCGACAGAGCATTCGATACTCGCATCAGGTTCCTGCCCTTCGGATGTCTGCGCGCATGCAACCCCAACTTCGCGCAACTGCTTGCACCCGGCACGGCGCGCGCATCATCGTGTAACGGCCCCACTTAACAATCGTCCCGCGGCCACGAAGTGAACAAGCGAGGCGGCGCAAGCGCTGGCCTGATCCGAAACGCGGAGGATGACGTGAACGCTGTCCTGCTGATCGTCCTGGTTTGCTCGATCGTCAACCCCGGCGTCTGTTCGGAGAAGCAGTTCCTGCTGGAATCGAGCGGCTCGCTGAAGAGCTGCGTCATGGAAGCGCAGCCCTACCTCGCGGCCTGGATCGGCGAGCATCCGAACGAACGCATCGCCTCCTGGCGTTGCGCCTGGCCCGGCAGCGAAGGCACCAGCCTTTAACGGGGAGCACGGCATTGTAGCCCCCGGGCCCGCATGGCAATCTAACAGCGGAGCCGGCCGAAGCAGCCTGCCCGCCGCGAGGAAATCAACCCATGAAAACAGCCGCACCCCTGCTGGCAGCCAGCCTGATCTGCGCCGGTTTCGCCGCGCGGGCGGAAACGCCGGACCAGACCGCCGCCCTGAACGACTATCCCACGGAAGCCCGCGCCGATTACGTCTTCGCCTGCATGGCCACGAACGGTCAGACCCGCGAAGCGCTCAGCCGCTGCGCCTGCGCGATCGACACCATCGCCGCGGCAGTCCCATATGCCGACTACGAAAAAGCGGAGACGATCCTGCGCATGCGGCACGAGGCTGGCGGCTATCTCGCGCAGGAGTTCCGCATTCCGGCCAGCAACACCATGCTCAGGCAACTTCAGGAAGCCCAGGCCGAAGCCGACGTCAGTTGCTTCTAAGCCGCCGGTGCCGCCGGGAACGTGGCGCTGAACCGCCTGCCCCCGCTGTCGGCGGCATCGACCCGGAATGTCTTCCCTCCGTCCGGCCTGAAGCTGAACCGGAACGACGGATTCTCCGACACCGAAATCCCCCCTTCTATCGTCAGCAGCAGCCGATCGGCTTGGGAGATGCGGAGGGTTTGGACGAAGTCGGCGGGAATGTAGAGGCGGGAGATCTGGTCCATCTGCATGCCGGAGTAGTTCGGATGCCGCACCATGACCTGCGCCTCCCGCAAGCCTGCACCATCCGCCGGGAACTCTCTGAAGCGCAGCGTGCCAAGCGGAATCCCGCCCGCCGCTTGCTTCAGCGCGGGCGCCGAGCAGCCGCCGGCCGCCTTCACAAACCGGGAGGCGGCATACAGGCTGCCATCGCTCAGCTCCGCGACAGCGTGGATGTCGGTGTAATCATTGACGCGCACCCGCGTTGCGATGCGGTCGATCCCGCTGTCCGGCCCGAGCGTGAAGACCGCCGCCACCGGTGAAGGGTTGGCGTCGATCACCAGCGTGATCTTGCGTACCTGCAAGGAGTTCCCCGCCGCCAGCGTCGTGTGCAGGGTCACCGGGACGACGGCGGCATCCTCGGCGCGATACGGGGCGTCGATCTCGACCAGGGACGACCCGTCCTGCAGCACCTTGTCCGGGAAAATCAGCGGAACGAGGTCCGGCCACCGGTCCGTGTCCCCGGTGGCGGCGCGGCTCCTGGCCGGCGCCAGGACCCCTCCCGCCAGCACGCCCAGCAGTGCCCGCCTTTTGGTTTTCATGATTTGCTCCTCACTCCCACTCCAACTCAGTGAAGGCCGCCGTCGCGTTCCGGGGATTGTAATCGCCGAATAACTGCCAGCGCTCCCGCTCCGATTCGCCGATATGCGGCACGGCGTCCGCCAGCTTCGTGCCGGACGCGATCAGCCGCCGGGCGTCGGCCTGCACCGCCAGAAGATACCGCCGTTCATCGTCCAACGCGGCGGGCCATGGCGCAACCCGGAGACCGTGCCCGGGAACCACGCGCTGCGCATTCATCGCGGCGAGCCGGGGCAGCACTTCCAGCCAGCCCTTCAAACTGCCGTCAATGACCGGTATGTGATCCTGGAACACAAGGTCGCCAGCAAAGAGTGTATGGGTCTGCTCATCCAGTACAGTCAGGTCGCAATCGGTATGCGCCGCCTGATGCCACGCCGTCAGCAGCAGCTTGCGGCCGCCGAGGTCCAGCTCCATCGTGTCGTTGACCAGAAGCGTGGGCGGGATCAGCCGCACCCGCGCGATCTCGGCGGCACCCAGCGCATCCCGGAACGAATGCAAATAGAATGGACCGTGCTCCCGGATCGATGCCGGCAGGTTATAATGCCCGGCGAATGTTACGCCAGGGCCATCGAACGCCGCGTTGCCGAACAAATGGTCGGGGTGCTCATGGGTGTTGATTACGTAGCGCAACGGCTTGCCGGTGATCCGCCGCAGCGCCGCCAGCGCCGCTTCCCCCACCGCCACGCTGCCGCCGGTGTCGATCGCCGCCGCGGCATCGCGCCCGACGACAAAGCCGATATTGGCTATATCGCCGCGGTTTTCCGGAGTGGTCACGGCGACCCGGGCGAAATGCGCGTAGTCTCCGTCGGCGATCCGCTCGACCGCGAAAGGCGTTTGCGCGGCGGCGGGATGAAACCCGGCGGCGATGGCGAATATCATTGCGGCGAGGCCGGGCCCTCTTCGGCGCTCCGTCCCGGCCGTCATTCGACTGCGCAAATCAAAGCCGCCCGTTCGTTGCGTATATAGTAAGGTATGCTGCACTGCATCATTAGTTGGTTCGACGAAAGCGAATGCATCGCGTCGTGCAATAAAGCAGTTGCCGACCGCTGCGGAGGGTTATATAATGTCTCTCAGCCGGCTTCTAGGCTACCTGTTTAATAGGGAGGACAGGTAGACCTCGAAGACAGCGACCGAACAAGGAGCGTGCCGGGATAACCGGCTACCGCCCTTGGTGTCGGCGCTGTCGTGACACGCTGCCGGAGCAATCTCTTCCTGGTCGAATCGCTTGGTCGGCGTGGCGGGCACCTTCCGTCATCGTCTATCTGTCGCTAAATGACGAAGGGAAAAAATAAATGAGCAAAACGTTTATGCACGGGCTGTTGACCACCGCCGCGCTGGTGTCATCCGTCCTGATGGCGCCTGCGTCGATCGCCCAGACCCCGGCCGCCGCCGGCAAGGAATGGTCGACGCCGGCTGGCAGCCTCAACGGCCAGCGCTTCTCCACCCTCGATCAGATCACCGCCGAAAACGCCCACAAGCTCCAGGTCGCCTGGACCTTCTCCACCGGTGTGCTGCGCGGCCACGAAGGCGCGCCGCTCGTCGTCGGCGACGTGATGTACGTCCACGCGCCCTTCCCCAACACCGTGTTCGCGCTCGACCTCAACAACGACGGCAAAATTCTCTGGAAGTACGAGCCGAAGCAGGATCCCAACGTCATTCCGGTGATGTGCTGCGACACCGTCAACCGCGGCCTGGCGT
>Ga0326728_10003678_pt1 | contig 46950 bp, 43 predicted proteins | sample MB3enrmetagenome_FD_207602 | JGI IMG/M metagenome (GOLD analysis project Ga0326728, IMG submission 207602) | Lab enriched peat soil microbial communities from McLean, Ithaca, NY, United States - MB31MN | ecosystem: Environmental > Terrestrial > Soil > Wetlands > Peat | place: USA: New York...
TGGCGGGCGGAGGAACGTAACTGTGGCCATTTCCGCCCCCAAAAGCGCATTTTTCGTGGTTTTGCAAGTCGTTGCTGACCAGCATGTTCGGAGCGAGTTACTTAGAAGCTCTTAGTGCTGAATGGCGGGGCGCCCATTCCGTGCGCGCCGCGGCGGCCAGCCGCCGCACTCACCGCCCCAAAGAAAAAAATGATTGAACATTTTTCGGCCAATTTGTCAAAATTGCATTGGCCGGTTTAACTTGCTTTTGCGCGGCCCAGCCGCTAATCAGTCGGTTTAATTCAAGGCCAAGCTGGCCAACATTGGAGAATTTGGAATGATTAAAGTTGAAAGTTTGAGCAAGTCGTTCGGCCCCAAACTGGCCGTCAATGATGTCTCCTTCACCGTGGAACGGGGGGAAGTGCTCGGATTTCTCGGCCCCAACGGCGCCGGCAAATCCACCACCATGCGCATGATCACCGGCTTCATCCCCCCCACCGCCGGCAAGGTCACCGTCGGCGGATTCGACATCGCCAGCGATCCCCTCCCCGCCAAACGCATGATCGGCTACCTCCCGGAAAACGCCCCGGCCTACACCGACATGACGGTCGAGGGCTTCCTCAACTTCTGCGCCGAATTGCGCGGCCTGCGCGGCCCCGCCCGCACCACGGCCGTCAACAACGTCGTCGAAATGTGCTTCCTCGAATCGGTCCGTTTCCAAAGTGTGGACACCCTTTCCAAAGGCTATCGTCACCGCACCTGCTTCGCCCAGGCCATCATCCACGACCCCGATATTCTGGTGATGGACGAACCGACCGACGGCCTGGACCCCAATCAAAAGCATGAAGTGCGCGCCTTGATCCGGCGGATGGGCGAGCGCAAGGCCATCATTTTTTCCACGCATATCCTGGAGGAGGTCGAGGCGGTTTGTTCTCGGGCCATCATCATTGACCGCGGCCAGATCGTCGCCAACGGCACGCCCCAGCAATTGAAAGCCAAATCGGAAATGGCGGGAACCGTCCTGCTTATCGCCCGCGGCGTCGCCGGCAACCAGGTTGTGGAGCGGCTCTCCGCCCTGCCCAACGCCCGCAAAACCACCATTGTCAAGGAGGAAAAGGGCAAAGTCTGCGCCCGGGTTTATCCCAAATCGGCCACCCAAAACGGCGAACTGGCCCGCCAGGTCCTCGCCGCCGGCGCCGCCTGGCAGTTGGAGGAAGTCCGCACCGACGAAGGACGCCTGGACGAAGTCTTCCGCAGCATCACCCTTCCTGACACGACCAAGGAGGCCGCGAAATGAACTCCTGCGCCAACATCAAGACCATCGCCAAACGCGAGTTGAGCGGCTATTTCGGCTCGCCCGTCGCCTATGTCTTCATCGTCATTTTCCTCTTGTTGACCGGCTTTTTCACCTTCAGCAGGACCGGCGGATTTTTCGAGCGCGGCCAGGCCAGCCTGGACGGCCCCTTTTTTATGTGGCATCCCTGGCTCTACCTGTTTCTCGTGCCGGCCGTGGGGATGCGCCTCTGGGCGGAGGAACGCCGCGTCGGCACGCTCGAGTTACTATTGACAATGCCCGTCACCGCCTGGCAGGCCATCGTCGGAAAATTCCTCGCCTCCTGGCTTTTTCTCGCCCTGGCCCTCGTCCTCACCTTCCCCGTCGTCATCACTGTCAACTATCTCGGCTCCCCCGACAACGGCGTCATTTTCACCGCCTACGTCGGCAGCCTCCTCATGGCCGGCGCCTATCTGGCCATCAGTTGCATGACCTCCGCCATGACACGCAACCAGGTCGTCAGCTTCATCGTCTCCGTCGTCATCTGTCTCTTCCTCGTCCTGTGCGGATTCAGCCCGGTGACTAACTTGATCGCCCAATTGGACAAGCCCTGGCTGGTCAACCTGGTCGCCTCCTTCAGCGTCATGACCCATTTCAATTCGTTCAGCAAAGGCCTGCTTGATTCGCGGGATGTCATCTTCTTCCTCTCGGTCATCGGGTTCTCCCTTTTCACCACGGGCGTCATTCTCCGCAGCCACCGCTCCGGCTAAAATTTGCATTGCCATGAAGGAAAAAAACGTTGAAGCCATTCTCTATTCCACCGTCGGCATCGCGGGGATGTTCGTCGTCCTCCTCGCCTTTTATGTCGTCACCAGCGCCTTCAAGACGCGCATTGACCTGACGGCCGAAAAGGCCTTCACCCTCTCCGACGGCACCCGCCACATCCTGGCCAAACTCGATTCTCCTGTTACCATCCGTTACTATTGCAGCCAGGCCAACATGCCGCCCGAACTCAAGCCCTACGCCCAAGAAATCGAAGACCTCCTCGGCGAATATCAACAGGCCGGCAAAGGCAAAATCATCCTGGAAAAATACGATCCCCAACCGGATTCCGACGCCGAGGATTCCGCCCGCCTCAACGGCGTGGACGGCGAACCCCTCGAAATGGGCGGCAGTGATCGCGTCTACCTCGGCCTGTCCATCAGCCAGCTCGACACCAAAGTCGCCATCCCCTCCTGGCTGGACCTGGCGCGCAATCCCTCCCGCGAACGGCTGCTCGAATACGAAGTCTCCCGCGCCATCAGCCGCGTCATCAATCCCGCCCCCGCCACCATTGGCCTCATGAGCGCCTTGCCCGTCCTGGGCGAAATGCCCAATCCCATGTTGCAGCGTATGGGCCAGCAGGCCCAGCAACCCGCCGTCTTTGTCTCCGAACTCAAAAAGGATTTCACCGTCAAGGAAGTTCCCATCAGCGCCGCCAAGATTGACGACGACATCAAAGTGCTCATCGTGGATCATCCCCGCGGCATCACCGACGCCGGGCAATACGCCATTGACCAATTCATCATGCGCGGCGGCAAGGTCATCGCTTTCCTGGATCCCAGCGCCTATTTCGATCCGCAGCACGACCAAATGGAGCAGATGGGCCTGCACAGCTCCGGCCAATCCTCCCTCCCCAAACTCCTCAAAGCCTGGGGCCTGGACATGGACCTCAGCAAAGTCGTCGCCGACGCCAACGCCTCCATGCGCAACCCTTCCACCGGCTCCATCATGCCCGCCGTTCTTCTCGTCACCCGCAATGGCGTCAACGAAGACGACATCGTCACCAGCCAAATTGACACCCTGGTCTTTCCATGGGCCGGCGCCTTCACCGGCAAGCCGGCCGACGGGTTGAAGCAGACCGTTCTCGTCCAAACTTCCACCAACTCCGAATTGGTGGAAAGCATGGTCGCCACCATGAACGGCGACCAGATTCTCAAAGACTTCAAAGGCACCGGCCTCCATTATGCCGTCGCCGTCCGTCTGAACGGCAAATTCAAAACTGCCTTTCCCGACGGCAAACCCGCCGAAACCCCGCCGGGCCCGGACGAACCCAAGCCCGCCACCAACGATGTGTCGCAGCTCAAGGAATCCACCAACACCGCCGTTATTCTCGTCGCCGACACCGACTTCCTGGCCGACTCGGTCTGCTTCAATCCAGACCTTTTGCGCATGCGCATCGCCCAGCCGATGAATGGCAACGTCAACCTCCTCCTCAATGCCGTCGAGCAACTCGCCGGCGACAACGACTTGATTGCTATCCGCAGCCGGGGCGGCCTCAACCGCCCCTTCACCCGCTTGCAGGAACTACAGGCCAACGCCGGCAAACAATGGCAGGACAAACTTAAGGAACTGGAAACCTTGCGCAGCGCCACCCAGCAAAAAATCAACGAGCTCCAGGCCAGCAAGCAAGGTGGCGTCCAGCAGAAATTCATCCTCTCCCCGGAGCAGCAGGCGGAACTGCAAAAATACCAGGCGTCCGAATCCGACTACGTCAAGCAATTGCACCAAGTCCAGAAGAACCTGCACAAAGACACCGACTCCCTGGAAACCAGGATCAAGGTCCTCAACATCGGCCTCATGGCCACCCTGGTCGCCCTCACCGGCATTGTCCTCTCTGTCATTAAACGCAAAAGAACCGCGGCAAAATGAATCGCAAACAATTGACCCTGATTTTCCTCGCGCTCGTCATCCTGGGCGGCGCTGGTTTGGTATTGATCAATCGCAACCGCGACTCCTGGTCCGCGCCCCGGGGCAAAATGGGCCAAAAGCTCCTCCCCAATTTTCCCATCAACGACGTCGCCGCCATCCATGTCAAGGAAACCGCCGATCTCCACCTGGCCGCCACCAACGCCGGCTCCTGGCGCGTGCAGGAACGCGGCGGGTATCCCGCCAACTACTCTCAAGTCCGCGACTTGCTCATCAAGATGCTCGACCTCAAAATCTCCCAGTCCGAGCCAATCGCCCCTTCCCAACTCCCACGCATGGAACTCGAGCCGCCCGGCAAAGGCGCCAACGCCGGCACCCTCGTCGAGTTCCTCGACAAACAGGGCAAAACCCTCCAATCCTTTCTCCTCGGCAAAAAACACATCCAGGAATCCAGCAACCCCTCCCCCTTCGGCGGCGGGGCATTCCCCGATGGCCGCTATCTCCTGCTCTCCAACGACACCCGCGACTTAATCCTCGTTTCCGATCCCCTGGAGTCCATCGAGGTCAACCCCGAATCCTGGCTCGACCACGACTTCTTCAAAATTGAAAAACTCCAATCCGTCTCCCTCGTTTCCACCAACGCGACCAATTCCTGGAAACTCACCCGAGAATCCGAAAACGCCCCCTGGGTCCTGGCCGACACCAACGCCGGCGAGGTGCTCGATTCCAACAAAGTTTCCTCCCTGGCCGGCACCCTCAGCTACGCCAGCTTCGTGGACGTCGCCACCAACCCCGCCCCCGCCGTCACCGGCCTGGACCAACCGCTCGCTCTGACCCTGGCCACCTTCGACCATTTCACCTACGATTTGAAGATCGGCCACAAAACGCCCGGGAATAATAATTTCTACCTGACAGTAGCCGTCGCGGCCGACATCCCGGCCCAGCGCGCCGCCGCCGCGGATGAAAAACCGGACGACAAACAAAAATTGGACAAGGAATTCCAGGACAAAACCACGGCCCTCAAGGACAAGCTCGCCAAGGAAAAAGCCCTCGGCCAGTGGGTTTACCTGGTCGGCTCCACCTTGGTGGACCCTTTGATCCGCGATCGCTCCCAACTTTTCGTTGACAAAAAAGAGGAAAATCCCGCCCCGAAAACCGGCGCGGAACCCGGCGCCCAAACCCAACCCGGACTCATGGAAATGCCCGCCCCATCAAACACGCCTTCCTCCGCCAACGCGCCGGCTTCCACGAACACTCCGCCCGCACCCGCCAACACCCCTCCCCCCGCGCCGCCCCAATAATTTCTGCCTTCAGCCTTTAGCCTTTAGCATTTCCGCAACACCCCTCCCCTCCCGCGCCACCCGAGTAGTTTCTGCATTTGTCATTTATCATTTAGCATTTATCATTCATTTCGCCGCCGCGTTCGTCGTGTCCTTCTTCGCCGCCTCCGCCTTCAACGCCTCTATTTCCGCGTCTGTCAAGACTCGCGGTTTCTCCCCCCGCGCCGCCTCCTCGGCGGAAGGCACGCGCACGATGGAAGAACTGGTCACCGCCGGGGTGGCGGCGGCCGCCGCCGGCGGAGTGACCGTGGCACCCGGCGGCGGCGGCGGCGGCGCCGGCGCTCCTGTCGGCGCCAAACCCGGTGGCAGCCGCGTGGGCGGCGGGCCTGGCCGATGCTGGACCGACTCCATCTCCACGTCAGCAATCAGCGCGGTGTACGGCCCGACCTTGAACCTGTGTTTCGGGTCGGGAATGCCCGGCTGTTCCCCATAAGCCTGAGCGTAGGGAAGATACAGCGTCCAATGCGAGCCTGCTTTCATCATCAACAACGCTTCCTTCATGCCCGGCGGCAGCACCGGATGGCTCACCGCGACCGCGGCGTGCTCGATCTTCCACACCTCCGTGCCATCCACCTGCGAAAACCTAAAACTCAGCGCCGCCGTGTCTTGGCTCACCGGTTTGTCCCCGTCGCCCTCTTTGATCACCTTATAGACCACCCCGCTGGCCAGCTTTATCACCCCCGGCGCCTTGGCGATGTCGTCCATGAATTTCTCCCCTTTAACTTTGTTCTCCGGCCCCGTGGCCTTCAGCTTCTCCACCTCCGCCTGAATCCTCTCGTTCTGATACGCTTCGTCCTGATGCAAAATCCTCATCAGTTCGTCCATATTCGTGCTCATGGGAACCCCGGTCACCACATTGGTGAACGCCTCAAAAAACACCCCCAAATCCAGGTCCGCCTTCGGTTCCAGGCCGAATCTGTTTTGCGCCATGTGATTGGTCAAAAACTGGCCATAGATAACACCCAGCGCATGGCTGTATTCCTTCTTGTCCGCCGGTTCCGCCGGCTTGGGCGCGGCGGGCGCCGCGTTGGTGGGAGGGGCGGCCCCGGGCGTATTGGTTGCCGGCGTTCTATCCTGGGCCACCGCCCCGCACGAGAGCAGCCCCATCACCAAAAAACATATTTGTCTGGATTTCATTTGTAATTGCGCTTTGTTCTGGCAAGCCAGCGGCCCGCCTTTTTCAACCGTTCATTCCCAACGGAACTGAAACGACTACCACACCGGCCCGCCCATGTCCAGCCCCCTTCCAACTTCTTTTCGCGGGATTCGCGGGAAGCCTTTCACTTTTTCCGTTTCCTCTCCTAATCTTAATCCTAATCTCAATCTTAATCCTAATCTTAATCTTAATCTTAATCCTAATCTTAATCCTAATCTCAATCTTAATCCTAATCTTAATCTTAATCTTAATCCTAATCTTAATCTTAATCTTAATCCTAATCTTAATCTTAATCCTAATCCTAATCTTAATCTCTTCTTCACCTTGCGCGCCGATGCGCGTTTTTGGTCCTTTTTGTCCCTTTCGTCCTTGTTTCTTAAATCAACCCCATGGCACTTTGAGGCGCTGTCTAAACACGCAACCATGAACACCGTGCCGCTTGCCCCATGAACCACCATGCCCCCATTTTTGTCGCCGGCCACTGCGGTCTGGTCGGCAGCGCCTTGTGGCGCGAACTGCAACGCCAGGGCTTCAATCGCCTCCTCGGCAAAACCCGGCGCGAACTCAACTTGCTCGATGCCGCCGCCGTCCATCAATTTTTCGCGGACGAGAAACCCGAATATGTCTTCGTCGCTGCCGCCAAAGTGGGCGGCATTCTCGCCAACGAAAACCAGCCCGCGGAGTTTCTCCTGCAAAATCTCCAGATTCAAAACAACCTCATCGAAAATGCCCGTCTCTCGGGTGTGCGGAAACTGCTCTTCCTGGGCAGTTCCTGCATCTATCCCAAGCTCGCGCCCCAGCCCCTCAAGGAGGAATCCCTCCTCACCGGCCCGCTCGAGCCGACCAACCAATGGTACGCCATCGCCAAAATTGCCGGCATCAAACTTTGCCAGGCCTGCCGCCGCCAGTACGGCTCCGATTTCATCAGCGCCATGCCCACCAATCTTTACGGTTCCAACGACAATTACGATTTGCAAACCTCCCATGTCCTGCCCGCCTTGATCCGCAAGTTTCACCAGGCCAAAATATCCGGCGCCCCCTCCGTCACCTGCTGGGGCACGGGCGCCCCCTTGCGCGAATTCCTCCACGCCGACGACCTGGCCGCCGCCTGCGTCCTGCTCATGCGCCAATACAGCGAAGAACAATTCATCAATATCGGCTTTGGCAGCGACCTGAGCATTTTGGAACTCGCCGAACGCGTCCAACGCGTCGTCGGTTTCAAAGGCCAAATTCTGTGGGACACGTCCAAACCCGACGGCACCCCGCGCAAGCTCCTCGACAGCTCCCGCATCTTTGCCCTCGGTTGGCAACCCAAAATTGATCTCGATACCGGCCTGGCCCTCGCCTACGATGATTTCTTGAAACTTTAGATTCTGAGTCCTTTCCCCTCACCCCGCGGAGTGGAAATAGGGCCAGGGAGAGCGGTTTGTTCCATCCAAAGGAGCCGGTGTCATCGGCCCCGTCCTGTCACCCTTGCCACTCGCCCCTTCCATCTGCTACCCTCTGCCCGGATGCCCTCAAATTTCGATCAAGCGTTTGAAGCGGTGAAGCAGTTGGCCGCGGACTTCAAGGCCAACGAAAACTTCTATCTCTCGCCCTTGTATCAGGAAGCGGAAGCCCGCCGCGACTTCATTGACAAGTTCTTAATGGCGCTTGGCTGGGACGTCAACCACGACACTCAGAAAAACCCTTACGAACAGGAGGTCAAAGTCGAGCGCAAGGAACACGGAGTTTCGCAACGCCGCGCGGAGCGACCAGGACAAGGACTTTTATGGCAATAAATGCGCCGCGCTGGATCGCCAGATTGACGCCCTGGTCTATGAGCTTTACGGCCTCAGTCCCGCCGAAATCAAAATCGTGGAAAGCCATGACAATTCTTGACGAACTTGACGAATTACCTTGCCGGACGAAATCAAATTGAGAGCATGAAACATCCGCAGAAAATATATCGGCCTGTCTCGGACTTCGAACGGCGGACCAGTTATTGTCCACTTTATCTGGCCTGGCGCGTCCTCGACGAGGCGCGCGGTTATTTTCGGACCCCCATGCCGGAAACTTACGCGGACAAACTCGCACTCCGCGCGGAGGCGGTGTTTGCCGGGAATCCTTTCTGGCAGCGCCGATTCAAATCCCGGCGGGGACGCGCTGCCGTCCTGATCTGCATGAGGCACTGGGTGGCAGGCATGCTGGCCAGGGAACGACCCGCCCTTTTCCGCGACCTGCCGGAGAGTTTCATGATGGGCGAACCCTTGCCGCTCCAACGGTTGGCCAACAATCCCTCGCAACCCCTCCCATAACCCCCATGCCTCCCATCAGTGCCATGCCCCCAAAAATCCGCGCTTGACCTCCCCGGCCCTTCCCGTTATTCTTGGCATTATGTTAAGAAATGCGCTGCCGGTCGAGGTCGGTTCTGTCGTGGTCGCCGTTACGGACGGCCATGCCGCCGGGACTTGTCGCGCCTGAAGCAAATTTCGACAAAAACCCACGGCTGGCAACGGTCGTGGGTTTTTTGGTTATTACCCGCGACCGCCAGTCACATAAGAAGAACAGTATATGAGCACAAAAATCGCAATCGCCAGACGAACAACTCCAAAAAAGCCCGCCCCGCGGCCTGAACTCGGCCAGGTCATGCAGGGCCGCGACATCCTGGTCCGGGCCTTGGAACGCGAAGGGGTGGAATGTGTTTTCGCCTATCCCGGCGGCGCCAGCATGGAAATCCATCAAGCCCTCACCCACTCCGCCATTCGCACCATTTTGCCCCGCCATGAGCAGGGCGGGGCCTTCGCCGCCGGTGGCTACGCCCGCGCCACGGGCCGGCCCGGCGTCTGCATGGCCACCAGCGGGCCGGGCGCGACCAACCTCCTCACCGGCATCGCCGACGCCTACATGGATTCGGTCCCGCTGATCGCCATCACCGGCCAGGTGCCCCAGGCCATGATTGGCAAGGGCGCGTTTCAGGAAACCGACTTCTTCGGCGTGACCCTGCCCGTGGTCAAACACAGTTATCTCATCACCGATGTCAATGACATTGCCCGCATCGTCAAGGAGGCCTTCCACATCGCCGGCACCGGCCGGCCCGGCCCGGTGGTGATTGATTTCCCCAAGAATTTGCAGCAGGCCAGGACCCAGCCCGTCTGGCCCGCCGAAGTCCATCTCCGCGGCTATGATCCCGACAAACGGGCCGACGACCTCGCCCTCAACGAAATCATCGGCTTGATTGAGAAGGCGGAGCGGCCGGTGCTTTATTGCGGCGGCGGCATCATCACCGGCAACGCCTCGGCTGAACTCCGCCAATTTGCTGAAGCCACCCAGATTCCCGTCACGACCACCATCATGGGTTGCGGGGCGTTTCCCGAAACCCATGATCTCTCCCTGCGCTGGCTCGGCATGCACGGCGCGGCCTGCGCCAACTGGGCCGTCAACGGCGAATTCGAGTCTCGCAAAAGCCCCGACCAGCCCATGGTCCAAGTCAAGCCGGGGGCCGATCTCCTCCTGGCTTTTGGCGTGCGCTTCGACGACCGCGTCACAGGCAAGGTGGACGAGTTCTGCAAGCACGGAACGATTGTCCACATTGACATTGACCAAGCCGAGCACCAGAAAAACCGGAAGGTCCACCTCGCCGTGGAGAGCGACATCAAGTACGCGCTGGGGCGGTTGAACGCCATGATCCGCCAGCGCCCCATCAAGAAGAATTTTTCCGCCTGGCACGTCCAAATCGCCGCGTGGAAACAACGCGCCCCCTTTCACTACGGTCTCACCCCCGAGGTGGTCCGTTCCGAGCACATGCGCGGCCATTTGCAGGGCCGGGAAAGCGAAGTCATCCTCCCGCAAATGGCCATCCAGGAGCTTTACGAATTGACCCGCGGCCAAGCCATCATCACCACCGGCGTGGGCCAGCATCAGATGTGGGCCGGCCAGTATTACAAATTCACCCGTCCGCGCCAGTTCCTCACCAGCGCCGGCCTGGGGGCCATGGGTTTTGGCTATCCGGCTGCCCTGGGCGCCAAGACCGCCTTCCCGGACCAGCAGGTCATTGACATTGACGGCGACGGCTCGTTCCTCATGAACGTGCAGGAATTGGCCACCGCCCATATTGAACAAATCGCCGCCAAGGTCATGATCCTGAACAACCAGCACCTGGGCATGGTCGTGCAATGGGAGGACAATTTTTACCAGGGCAACCGCGGCCACACCTACCTGGGCGATCCTGCCCGCCGCGGCCAGATTTACCCCGATTACGTGGCCATGGCCCGCAGCTTCAACGTTCCCGCCGAGCGCGTCCTGTATAAAAAAGACCTGCGCCCCGCCCTCCAGCGCATGCTCGATTCCCCCCAGCCCTTCCTCCTGGACGTGGTTTGTCCCTACACCGAGCATGTCATCCCGTTCATCCGCGCCAACGGCACCGTGGCGGACATGGTTTATTGAATGAGCCGCCCCGCCCACATCAGCAAATTCATCCTCCCCCCCCTCCTGGGCGGGGCGGCGCTGTTGGCCTCCGCCGCGGAAATCAAGTTTGATTTCGGCCAATTCCAAGACGGCCGCGTTCCCCCGGGCTTTATCAGCCTGGTTTCCGGCCCCGGCCAGCCGGGCGATTGGAAGGTGGTGGACGAAGCCGTCCCCCCGGTCTTGACGCCCCTCCTGACCAACCTGCCCAACGCCTTCGCCGCCACCGCCAAACACACTGTTTTGGCCGCCTCTTCGCCCGACGCCGCCCCCAGTCATTCGCCCATCCTGCTCTTCACCAACCAGACCTTCGCGAATTTCACCTTGACCACCCGCTTCAAGATCGTCAGCGGCACCGCCGCCCCCGAGGCCGGCATCGCTTTTCACCTCCAGGATGCCAGTAACTATTACGTCCTCCGCGCCAGCACGCGGGGGGACGCGACCATCCCTGGGAGCCTCCTCTGGTACCGCGTCGTCGCTGGCATCCGCTACGATAGCCAGGGCAAAGGCGTGCTGGTCCCCATTCCGCCGGATACCTGGCAGGAATTGCGCGTGGAATGCGTCGGCAACAGCTTCCGCGGTTTTCTCAACGGCAAGCAGATGATCCCTCCGGTTCTGCCCGGGGCTCCGACCAACGATGTGGAACTGCCACGCATCAACGACACTACCTTTGCCGCCGGCATGACCGGCTTCTGGATCGCGGGGGACACGGTGGCTTGCTTTGCCGATACGCGGATTGAGTACACCGCCCGCGTGCCGTTGATCCAGACCGTCATTGCTGGCGTGATGAAAAAGAATTCCCGTCTGCTCGGCTTGCAAGTCTATGCGCTCAAGAACTCACCCACCCCGGTGCTGGTGGCCGACGGCAAGGAGCACGGCCTGGGATCGCCCGGCGGCAAGACGGAGGAGGATGTCATCGCCAACGGCCGGGTTTACTATCTCAAGCAAACCAACTCCGTGGAGGTGACCCAGCCCTTGCGCGACCGCAATGGAGACGTCATTGCCGCCCTCAAAACCACCATGACCACCTTTAGCGGCGAAACCACCGCAACCGCCGTGGCCCGCGCCACCCAGATCAAGAAAGCCGTGGAATCCGGCTTGGCCACCTTGCAGGACATCAATGAATAAGCAGCTCGGAGATTTGGGCGGCGATGCCGGCGGGGTTCTTCATGAGCGACTCGCCGACCAAGACGGCCCCGGCTCCCGCGCGGCGCAGGCCTTCCACATCGGCCCGGTGGCGAATCCCGCTCTCCGCGACCAGCACCCTGCCCTCTCGCTCCCCGGCCGGGATTCGGGCCGCCAGCCGCCCGGTCAGGCCGAGATCCACCGTGAAGGTGTCGAGATTGCGGTTGTTGACGCCAATCAGCCTCGCCCCCAGCGCCAGGGCGCGGTCCATCTCCGCCCCGTCGTGGACTTCCACCAGCGCGGCCAGTCCGGCGCCGCAGGCCAGCGCATGCAACTGTCCCAACTCGGCCGCCGTCAGGATGCGCGCAATCAACAGGATGGCGTCCGCGCCCGCGGCCACCGCTCCCAGGATTTGCCGGGCATCAATGATGAAGTCCTTGCACAGGAGCGGCAATTTCACGGCGGCGCGGACCTTCCTCAAATCTTCCAGCGAACCCTGGAAAAACTTTTCATCCGTCAGGACCGAAAGGCAGTTGGCCCCGGCGGCCTCGTAGGCCCGCCCAATCCGGACCGGATCGAAGTCCGGGCAGATCACACCGGCGGAGGGAGAGGCCTTCTTGACTTCGGCGATGAGGGCCACCGCTCCGCGCCCGGGAGACTGGAGCGCAGCGAAAAAATCGCGCCGGCCGCCGCGTTTTTCCAGCGCGGCTTTCAGGCCGGAAGCCGTGATCGGGCGCGCCGGCAGCCTGGCAACTTCGAGCCTTTTTTGCGCGACAATGGTGTCAAGAATGTTCATCCAATCCGCTGAGAATAGTGAATTAGGAATTGAGAATAGTGAAATGCAAAAATCCCCCTTTCCCAATTCAAAATTCAAAATTCAACCTTTCCCCCTACTCCGCATCCTCCTTCACCCCCGCCATCCGCTTGGCCGGGGAACCGGCCCGCAGCCAGGCATTGACGAACCGGTCCAAATCGCCGTCCATCACGGCCTGGACATTGCTGGTCTCCTCGCCGGTCCGCAAATCCTTGACCATGCGGTAAGGCTGGAAGACGTAGCTGCGAATCTGCTGGCCCCAGCCGATGGCGCCCTTTTCGCCGTAGAAACGTTCCATCTCCGCCTTCTGCTCGTCCAGCCGCTTGGCGTAGATTTTGGAAATGAGCATGCGCAGGGCGGTGGCCCGGTTCTGGTGCTGGGATCGCTGGCTTTGCGAGGCCGCGATCAACCCGGTGGGCAAATGGGTGATGCGCACCGCCGTTTCCACCTTGTTGACGTTCTGTCCCCCTTTGCCGCCCGAACGATAAGTGTCCACCTGCAACTCCGCCGGCGGCAGCACCAGGTCCGAACTGGTCTCCGCTATTTCCGCGATCACGTCCACGCTGGCAAAGCTGGTGTGCCGCCGTTTGTTCGAGTCGTAGGGGGAAATGCGCACCAGGCGGTGGACGCCCCGCTCCGCCTTGCAAAAACCGTAGGCGCATTCGCCCTGCACCAGCAGGGTCGCGCTCTTGATGCCGGCCGATTCCCCCGCCAGCACATCTGTCAAATCAATTTCCCAGCCCCGTCCTTCGCACCACCGCTGGTACATGCGCAACAGCATCTCCGCCCAGTCGCACGCCTCCGTCCCTCCCGCCCCGGCGTTGATGCTCAGGATGCAGTTGTTCCGGTCATGCGGACCGGCCAAAAAAACCTTCAACTCCAGGCTGTCCAGCTCCCGGCTGAACTTCGCCAGGTCGCGCTCCAAATCGGCTTGGTGCCGGACCTGTTCGGATTCCGGTTCGCCTTCGGCCAGCTCGACCATCACGCGGAAATCATCCATCTGATGTTCGGCCTTGAGGAGCGGTTCGATTTTTCGGCGCAGGCCGCCGGCCTCGTCAATCAGGCCCTGGGCTTTCTCGCGGTTGTTCCAGAACGCCTCCCGGGCCATCAGCCCGTCCAGCTCGCCCAGCCGCTTCTGCGCTCCCGGCACGTCAAAGAAACCTCCGCAAATGGGCCAGTTTTTCCCCGCCGGCGGACAACTGCGCTTTGATATTCTCGAACATAGCAGCCCAAGTTTAACGTCTGAATTCAAATTTCAAAGCAAATTCAAAAATCGTCCGAATCAACGAAACTTTTCAGTGTCTCGTTGTTTAACTAAACGGAGTCTGTTATCAATATAGCCGCTTGAGAACGAAGGTGAAGAGTCTTTTCGCCCGGGCCAAGGTCCTGCTCCCTTGCCTTGCTTTGGGCCTTGCTGTGGCGCCATCAGGTTCGGCGCAAACCACCGGCATCGTCATTTCCAATTACAGCACCCTCAACGCCGCGGTCAACCAGGGCGGCACGAGCATTTTTACCAGCAATGCCACGGTCACTTTGTCCGGCGTTGCGGAAATCTTGCAGGTTGCGGCCACGGTCGTTCTCAATGGCTCGACCAACCTCGATGGCTCCACCAACACCGCCACCATCACCCGCGCCAGCGGCAGCGGCCCCATTTTTTATATCCACCCCGGCGGTTCGCTCACGCTGCTGAACCTGACCATTACAGGCGGCCTCAATACCTCTGGCGGCGCCATTTTCAACGACACCGGAGGGACGCTTATCATCAGCAATTGTGTCTTCACCGGGAACAGCGCCACCAACTTCGCGGGTGTCGCTGGGACCGATGGCGCCGCCCAGGGTAACGACAATGGGGGCAACGGCGGCGACGGGTTGAGCGCCTCGGGCGGCGCCATTTTCAGCCAGGGCGCGCTCGAAGTTTTTTTCAGCATTTTCAACAACAACACCGTCACTGCCGGCAATGGGGGCAACGGCGGCAACGGCGCCCAAAGCGGATTTTTCGGCGGCAACGCCGGCAACGGCGGGAGCGGTGGCAGCGCCCAGGGGGGCGCGATTGTCTGCCAGGGCGGCACCAATATCTTTTTCGCAACGGTTTTTACTGGAAACCGGTGTACGGCTGGCAATGCGGGAACTGCGGGCAGCCCGGCCACGGGCGCATTTTCCGGGAATCCCGGTTCGGGTGGAATTGGCGGCAGCAGTGGCGGCGGCGCTATTCTGGCTTCTGGTCCTCTTTGCTTGACCAATTGCCTGTTCTCCGGCAACTCGGCGGCCGGCGGCAGCACCACTGCCTTCAACCAGGCTGGCGGCGCAGCCTCGGGCGGCGGCCTTGATCTCGCCAGTTCCACCAACGCCGCTTTTATTGGAAACACCACCTTCTATCAGAACTCCTGCCAGGGCGGCTCCGGCGGCGGCAATTCCAGCCGGGACTTCAACCCGGCCGGCAACGGCGGCTCCGCCGTAGGTGGCGGTCTGGCCAGCGCGGCCGCCCTCACCATTTTGCGCAACTGCACCCTGGCGACCAATGAATTGACAGGCGGCGCCGCGGGAACCAGCACGACCAGCCAGTCCAATGGCCTGGCCGGCCTCGCGCTGGGCTTTGATCTGGCCAAGACCGCCGGCACTTTGAAAATGGCCGACTCCCTTCTTTTTGGCGGCACCAACTCCACCGCCACCAACTTTTCCACCGCTGCTCTGACCACCTACCTTACCAACACCCGCCCCAACGACTGCGGCGGCGTCACCGACTTGGGTTACAATTTGAGTTCGGACACCAGTGTCGCGTTTCTCCCTGGCTTGCACGGCATCGAGAATGTGAATCCTATGGTTGACACAGGCCTGAGCACGCCGGGCAACACGGCGGTGGGATTGCTCAACGGCGCTCCTGCTTCCACCCTGGCCGTTCTCTTCGGCAGCCCGGCCATCAGTGTCGTCCCCGGCATCCCGGGCATCAGCTTTCCGGCTTACGACCAGGTTTTCCAGCCTCGATCCACTCCCACAACCATCGGGGCCTATGAAGCCAATCCACTGGATTTGGCCGCCGCCCCCACCCCGCCGGCCATTTCCCTGCCATCGTCGAAAACAGCGGCCAACGCCGGCGCGCTGGTCCAATTTGCGGTGGCCGCCAGCGGCGGTTTCGCCCCGGCCGGTTATCAGTGGCAGTTCGATGGAACCAATTTGATTGACGGCGGCCGCATTTCCGGCGCTTGGAGCAACATTCTGACCATCACCAATGTCTCCACTAACGATATGGGCCGTTACTCCGTCCTGATCGGCACTTCCACCCTGATTAGCAACGGCGTCATCAGCGGCGGCACGAACACCTTGACCGTGTACATGCCGGCGGCCATTCAAGTAGAGCCTCCCAAGACCGTCAAACCGGTGCCGGGCAGGCCGCTTAATTTGAGCGTCACCGCCACCGGCGCTGCTCCATTGTCCTTCCAATGGTTGCTCAACCAGACAATTCCTTTGAGCGACGGCCCGGAAATCACCGGTTCGACCAACGCCACCCTGACGATCTACCCTCTGGCGCCGGACAATGCCGGCAGTTATTCCGTGGTGGTTTCCAATCCCTCCGGCTCGGTCACCAGCTCCATCGTGACCCTGACCATCCCGCCCCCCACTCTGACCATCTTGCCGACCATGTTGAACGTGACCACTCCAACGCTCACCGTGCAGGGAACCGCGGCGGGTGAATTCGGCGTGACCGATGTCTTTTATCAAATCAATGGCGGCGGCTGGAATTCCGCGGCCACCGCAAATCAATGGGCGAACTGGTCCGCCACGCTGCCTTTGCAGGACGGGACGAACATTTTCAGCGCCTGCAGTATTGATCTCATCGGCCAAACGTCGAAGACCAACACTGTCACCATTTTTTACACGACCTACAGCACCCTGACCTTGACCGCCAACGGCTTTGGAAGCATCACCCATAGTTTCACCAGCAACTCCCTGGTGGCGGGCCGGAGCTATACCGTCACCGCCCTGCCCAATCCCGGCAATTTGTTTTCCAACTGGACGACGGGAGCGGCCACCATCACGAACAATCCCCTGACGTTCCTCCTCCAATCCAACACGGTCTTGCAGGCGAATTTTGCCGCTAATTTCTTCCTTCCCGCCGCCGGCGTTTACAACGGCTTGTTCTCCGCCACCAACGGCGTCACCGAAGAAACCGCCGGGTTGCTCTACAACTTGGTCTTGACAACGAACGGCGCTTACGCCGGAAGGCTGTATCTCGCGGGAACGAATTACACCCTCGCCGGCAACTTCGACATCCTCGGCCGCGCCGCCGCCAGCGTCGGGCCGGCCGCCGCCCCCGGCGGGCGGTCCAGCGCAGGCGGCGGGCCGTTGCAGGTTGAATTGACGCTGGAAAACGCGCCGGCCAATCAAATCGTGGGCACTGTTTCCAACCCTCTTTGGACCGCCAATTTGAAGGCCGAGTTGGCTGACAACGCCCTGCCATCCGCGCAGTACACCATGCTGTTTTCGCCGCCCGCCGGCGCCACCGCCAACACGCCGCCCGGCGATGGTTACGCCCTGGTCACCAACCACGCGGGCGTGCTCACGTTCAGCGGCGCACTGGCGGACGGTACCAGTTTTAGCCAGACCGTGCCTGCGTCGGCCGCCGGCAATGTCCCGGTCTATGCCAGCCTCTACCAGAACACCGGCCTGCTCCTGGGTTGGATCAATCTCAACCATCTGGCGGACTCCCCGTCCACCAACCTCCTCACTTGGATTAAGAAACCGTCCAGTGCGACCCCTCTTTATCCCGGCGGGTTCACCAACACCCTCCCGGTTCAAGGCGCGCTCTGGACCAACCCGCCCCCCAACACCCCGGCCATGCCATTCAACAGTGGATTGTTGCTCGTGTCCAATTCCGGCCTTTCCCTCATCTTCAACGTCGCCATCAGCAACAACAACGCCCTGGCTAAACTGGGCGGCGTGCCGCTCAATTCGTTGACCGGCTCGATCAATCCCAACACCGGCCTGCTCAACGTCACCGTCGGAAATGGCAACGGCGCGGCGGCCATAACCGGGACGGGGGCCGTCCTGCAAACCTCCAACAGCGGCATGGGCTTTTTTGCTACCGCCGCCGGCGCCGGGTTGATCAGCCTCCAGACCAACCTTTCCGCCCTTGCCCCGATCATCTTCCAGCAGCCGGCCGGCCAGAACTTCGCGCTCAACTCCAACGTTCAATTTTTTGTTCGAGCCATCGGTTCGCCTCCGCTGCGTTATCAATGGATGATGGATGGGACAAATCTGTCCAACGGCGGGAATGTTGCGGGCGCCGCCACCAGCCAGTTGAACGTGGCCAGCGAAACGCTCGCCGACGCCGGAAGTTATTCCGTCGTGGTTTCCAACGCCTATGGCTCGGCCACCAGCTCCGTGGTCGTTCTGGCCGTCCCGCCCCCAACCCTGGCCATCAATCCGCTCATGGCGAGCGTGACGACCCCGGCTCTGACCGTGCAGGGAACGGCTGCGGGCGAATTCGGCCTGGCCAGTGTGCAGTATCAACTCAACGGCGGACCCTGGACTTCCGCAGCCTGGACTTCCGCAATGTCCACGACGCAGGCGGCTACCTGGTCCGCCCCGCTGATTCTGCGGGCGGGAACCAATGTTTTCAGCGCCTACAGCGTGGACCCGCCGGGCAACCGGTCCCCAACCCAGACCGCCCTTATATTCTACTTGACACAAAGCGCGCTCACCTTGCGGACCGCCGGTTCCGGCAACATCACCGGCCTTTCCACCGGCAACATTCTGGCGGTGGGCCGCAATTATACCGCCACCGCCGTGCCCAATCCCGGCAATTTGTTCTCCAACTGGACGGGGACGATCACAAACACGTCCAATCCGCTGACGTTTCTCATGCAGTCCAACATGACTTTGACGGCCAATTTCGTCACCAATTTCTTCCTCCCCGCCGCCGGCATTTACAATGGTTTGTTCTCGGCCGCGGGCGGCGTCGCCGAAGAAACCGCCGGGCTTCTCTACAACTTGGTCTTGACAACGAACGGCGCTTACACCGGAAAGCTGTATATCGCGGGAACGAATTATTCCTTCGCGGGCAGCTTTGATATTGCCGGCCACTCGGGCGCCAGCCTCGGCGCCTCCAACGCTCCCGGAGGGCCGTTGCGGCTTGACTTGACTCTGGAGAAAGCCCCCACCAATCAAATTGTGGGAACCGTTTCCAGCAACCTGTGGGTCGCCAATCTGACGGCCGGGTTGGCTGGCAACGGTCTGCCGTCGGCGCAGTACACCATGCTGTTTTCGCCATTCAATGCCTTGACCAATACGCCGCCCGGCCAAGGCTATGCCCTGGTCACCAACCACGCGGGCATGCTCACCTTCATAGGCGCGCTGGCGGACGGAACCAATTTTAGCCAGACCGTGCCCGCTTCGGCCAGCGGCGATGTCCCGCTTTATGCCAGCCTCTATGGAAACACCGGACTGCTCTTCGGTTGGATCAACCTCAACAATTTGGAAGCCGCCCCGCCCGCCAATCTCCTCACTTGGATCAAGAAACCCTCCAATCCGGCGGCTCCCTATCCCGCAGGGTTCACCAACACCTTGTCGCTGCAAGGCGCGCTTTGGACCAATCCGCCCGCCAACGTGCCGGCCATTAACTTTCCCAAGGGAGATCTGTTGATCTCCAACGCCAGCCTGAACCTGGATTTCAAAGTGGCGGTCCTCACCGACAACACCTTGGCCAAGCTGGGCGGCAATCCGACCAATTCGTTGACTGGTTTCATCGTTCCCGCGACAGGCCAGTTGAGGTTGAGCTTCGGCAACGGCGCGGCCACCACGCCGGGGCTGGGCGCCGTCCTGCAGGATCAGAACACAGCCGGGGGATTCTTCCTCACCGCCACCAACGCAGGCGCGCTCATCCTGCGACAGTCTCACTGACTGTGGGGACAGGCAGGGCGGGCACTCCGCTGCCCGCCGCGGCGCGCACGGAGTGCGCGCCCCACCATCCAAAACTGACGCAATGCCAGGCGGCCTTATTTGTTCTTCTCTTTGCCCGCTTTGATCTCGGCGCGCAGCCAAACCAGCAAAGCGGGGCCGAAGCAAACCGCCAGGCCCAGCGGCACGAGCCACAATCCCCAGGGAGCCAAATTGGTATCTGTCATACAACCACAATTTCGCTCCGCCGCCGCTCCCTGTAAAGCGCGATTTCATTGGGGGGGGGCGTGAGAAAAATCATCACCTTCAAGGCAGGGCAGAGCTGCCGCTCTGCCCTGAAGTCTTGGGCGGCGCAGCAGCGCCGCCCTACCAGTGACGTGAAGATTTTTGTCATGCTCGGTGTCATGGCCCCGGATTCAGAATTTCCGGCCGGAGCCAGCCGATCCGTTGCGCCGGCAGGCGCTGGTCCAGCGAACCGGGGACCATTTGCTCGCGGCCGAGATGCCCGTCCACAAACACCGCGTTGGCGCGTTGCTCATGGCGGAACTGGCCGTTGGGCTGGTCCGTTTCGTTGTCAATATAATACCATTCCTCGAACATCGGGTTCTTCGCCGAGGCCGGCGCTTCAAAGGTGTTGACCTGCGCCGCGTCCGCCAGGAACGCCAGATTGGCCGGCGCGGCCAGCTTCCTCATGTTCAGAGGAAGTCCGTAGATGAAGGCATTATAGCCGTAATCGCAGGTCGGCACGGAGGCCTTCAACTTGAATTGCGGCGAGGCATAGTCGAAGGCGGGGCAGAAATCCACCCCGGCGCCAAGCCAGGGATACAACGGACTGGCGCCGGGATCGAAAGCCCGCTGCTCCTCCGGCCCCTGCCCAAGCAAACCAAACCAATAGTAAGTGCCGTTGGCTGCGGTCGCGCCGGCATAAGGAAAAGCGTTTCCGTTGTTGTCATCCCAATACATCTGCGCCGCCGCGATGAACTGGCGGAGATTGCTCCCGCACTTGGCTGCCTGCGCCCGCAGCTTGCCCTGGCTCAACACCGGCAACAAAATGGACACAAGGATGCCCATGACGGCGACGGCAACCAGAAGTTCGATCAGGGTAAAGCCAAAAGACCGCATTCGAGTAACGCGTCGGTCACGGATGGCAGGGCGCGCACTCCGTGCGCGCCGCGGCGGGCGGCGGAGTGCCCGCCCTGCCTTTTTCCCCGCCTTCACCGACGCATTACGCGTTGGACCATGCGCTGGGCCAGCGGCCCGGCGGGACGGGCGAGCCGCCCCTGCCGCCCTGGCTGCATGCAATATGCGGCCCAGGCAGCCGGGGCAAAGGCAGTCGCCATTCGCGCGCGCGCCGGCCAGTGGGGGAAAATCCCCGCACCAGCAGTTGTGGCCGGCGCGGCAGGGAAACTGCGCCCCGCAAATCGGGCAGATTTTTTGTTCCGGTTTAGTCACAACCCATCAATCCTCCCGCTGGGCGCAGACACGATAAAATTGTCGTTGCCGCAGCGAACGCGTGTCCTGCAAAGTCAGTCTGCCGCCCGTCCCGGCGACCGCCGGTCCCGCCGGCAGCCAGGTTTGAAGATCGGCGCTGCTTTGCAGGACATAACTCCAATTGATCCGGCTGTCAAATTGCACCTGCTCAACTCCATGGTTCAGCGCCGCCTGCAAGTAAGTGACCGGCGGCGGCGGCACTTCCAGGACGACGTTGCCTATCGTGCCGTGGGCGAGAAGCGAACCGCCCGATTGGGCGTCGGAGTAGCTTTCCACCGCAAAAGTATCCAGATGATAATCGTCGAAGAACACCCCCGGGGCGTTGAGAACGACGACCACGGGCGCGACGACCACCACGCCATTGGTCGTGATGGTCAGCACACACATTTGGTCGGCCGCCGTATAGTTCATCACGACCCGCATCACCAGGTTCGTGGGCAATTCCACCACCCCGAACGAACCGGCGCCGTTGTAGTAAAAGCCATTCGCGCTGTCCACAAAGGTCGGCCAGACTGTATTGGTCGCCGGGTAGGGCGGCACATCGTCCCATTGAAAAAAATCAAACTCGGCCAGATCCGGCTGGGTCGGATAACCGCCGCGAAGAAAATTCGTGCCGGCGGCCTCGGCATAATTCAGCAAGCCGGCGGCCAGCTCGAATGAGTCCGGCTGGGCCGGGTTGACACCGATGGCGTAGTCATGGAGAAGCAAATCGAAGGAGATGGAAAAATCGTCGTTCGTGCCCAGGATAGTTCCGAGCGGATGGCAGAAATAACTGTTGGGCTGCGAGGAATCCCAGGTGACGTCAAGGACCCGGTTGACCGCATCCCAGCGGAACAGATTGGTGTCGCCAAAAACTTGCCAGCCGTTTTTCAGCGGATCGGTGGAGAAATCTTCGCTGATGGTGGCCGCGCGCGCGGCGGACAGCAGCGACAGGCCGGCTGCAGCCAGCGCCAATAACGTCTTTATTTTCATAACTGATCTTTCAACAAAGTTCCTGTCGGGGGGGAACGGTTTGGAGACCAGTGACGGAGCCTGAAAACAAAAAACCTTCAGACTCCGCCAAAACGGGGAATGAAGGCATTCGCGATCCGCTGGAAAGACAGTTCCAGCAGGCTGGCCTCATCCTTCTCTTTGACGGAGAAGCGGCCCCGCGCGGGCGGGACCCGACGAGCGTAGAACCAGGCTGATGTCCTGACTTTCGGGTTTCAGACCTCACTCCCGCCTTCCCGGCTCCGCATGGCGGAACCAGTGGCTCTGGAAGATTGTAACCCGTCACAGTGGCGCAACCGTGCTCGAATCTCACGAGCTTCCCAGCGCTGGCTACAGTTGGATGGCAAAGCCATCCATGGACTTTCAAAGAACAGTGGGATGCTAACCCCTCCCTTGCCCCGCGCGCAAGAACTATCCAAAAAAACCAAATGCCAGCGCGTTCCCGGAGGGGTTTTTGGAAGAAAACCGCCAGGCGGGCGCACGATGCATGGAGGCGGATAGATCTAGGGCTTGCGCCGCAGGCGCAACGCCACACTTTGAATTGCGAAACAGAAATCCTGAGAGCCGTGCCCGGCGAGACGCCGGGCACGGCGGGCGAGGACGCCCGCGCTCCCCGGAAGCTGGAAAAGACGGCGATTGGCGGCTTTCTTCCGAAAGCCGCCACAGGCGGGCCGGGCGCGAAATAAACTCAAAGGGTGCCGGCGGAATTGGAATTCTCGTCAAGCTCGAGGCGCAGGTAGTCGTAGACGACGCCGGAAGTCAGGTCGCCGGCGGGGACGGTGAGCGTCATTTCGTTTTCGCCCGGCTTGAGCAGCCCGGCGTCGAACTTCTGGGTGTATTCACGCCACACGCCCTTGTCGGTGTTGTAGCGGAGGGCGTTGGTGGCGACGGGCCGGATGCTGCCGACGCTCTTGCCGTTGACCGCGATGGCAAGTCCGCCGCCGCCGCCGCCGCCGCGAGCGCCTTCTCCTCCGCCACGGGGGGCGCCGGCACCGCCATCACGCGCCGCTCCAGCACCAGCACGGGGGCCTCCTCCTCCGCCCCCGGCACCGCCGGCACGCGGAGCTTCGCCGCCGCCACGCGGGCCGCCGCCGCCGCCAAGGCCGTCAGAGCCAGCCAGGGCGATGCGCAGGGCCGCCTGGCCCGTGGATGCCTTATCCATTTTGAATTTGATGGTCCAGGTTGTCGCCCGGCCACGCCCAATTTGCCCCCAGTCGTCCGATCCCTGCACCTTGACCCAGCCAAAACGCTGGTTGGCGGGATCTTTCGCGTCGGGATTTATCCACGGGGTGGTGTCCCCGTGGGGGACCTGCTCAAAGAACCAGTCCTTGTGATAATCGCTCTTGCCTATCGTATAAGTGATGTCGTTCGGGAACAGGAGCGGGTAGCGCACACACCAGCCCCAGAGCCAGTAGTTCGAGCCGTCGCCCTTGTAGAATTTGCCGCCGGTGCGGTCGGGGTAGCCAATCTCCCACACTTGTTTGCCGTAGCGGACCGGCTTCCATTCAAGGTTGCCCAAGTCCAGCGGCTTGCCCGCCGCGACCGTGATGTTGTAATTGGTGTATTCGCCCAGCACGCCGTCGGCAAACGCATGCAGCGTGTAGGTCCCGGGGCGGACGTTGGCGATGGAGAATGTGCCGTCCTCAGAGCCAACCGTCCAGAACTGATAGTAATTGGCGTCGTGCTCCCAGGTGACGAGGCTGCCGTTGCCCGAGCGCTGGGCAAAAGCCCCGCCCGGGCCGTTGAAATCCGCGTGAGTCAGGCCGACGTTCAAATGGGGCAGCTTGGTGGTGGCGGCCTGCGGGTCGTTGAGCACCAGCTTGCCCGTGACGGTGGCCCGCCCGCTTTTCTGCGTGTATTCCGCGCTCTGCACCCATGTGAATGGCCACTGGGCTTCGATGTTTTTGGCTTGGTCAAGGGCGTCGTGAAACAAGGCGTTCGCGTTCGCGGACCATGAGGCCGGAACGGTGGGATTGCCTGCGGTGGCGGCCAGAGTGTCCAACTCGGCTTGGGAGGTGGTCTGGGCGCTTTGCAGCGCGTTGCAATAAACGAAAATCGGGCCGACCACCTTGTCCCAAACTTCGCCTGCGGGTATTTCGCACGCGGCGCCGCCGGCGTAATGGCCGGAAGTCCAGTAGTCGAGCATGGTCGCCCCCATGTGGCAAACCAGGTCAATCCGGGTGGGGCCGCCGCCCAGGTATTCGTAGGAGGGGTTGATGAACCAGACGCCGACATGATCCTTGATGCTGGACCAGCCGTAGGCGGGAAGTTTGTACATTTCCGCGCAGTAGCTGTATTTGTGCTCGACGGAGTTCTTATAGATGCCCTGGGGGATGATAATCTGCTCCTTGGCGTGGATGGTGACGCCCGCGCGCTGGTCGGCGTTATCAATCATGGGCATGTTGCGGTCAGCATCCACCGAAAGCCAATCGAACCTGGAACTGAGCTGGTTGATGAAGCGGTTCTCACCGTAACGCCCGGCGGGAGAATCGGCCCCGTGCGTGTAAATGGCGTAAGTGTAAATGCCGCTGACGCCGCGTTCCAGGGTGTAGCGCACTTCGATGTTGATGGCCCCGCCCGCACCCTTCACGGACACCTCGGCCCGTTCGCCGCCGTTTTTCGCCGGGTCTATGGTGACAGAATTCACCGCCTGACCGGCTGGCGTGGATTCCCAGATGCCGCCCGGCCCCATGATGTTCATGCCGTGAAAGACGAGCCTGGGCATATTCCCGGCCCCGCGCGCGCCGCCCTTATTGATCGTCGCCTGGATGATACCGTTGTCCATCGTCCAGGTCGCGCCGTTGTCGGTGACGGTCACGGGGGCGGTCGCGGCCGGTTTGGCGACAACCGGCGGGCCATCGGCGGCGCGCAACGGCGGCACGGCCAGGGCCAGTGAAATGAAGGCGGACACAAGGAGGCCGCGCGTGGCGGCAGAAAAAGGTGTATTCATGGGGAATGAGATACGCCAAAGGGATGGGGTGAAGCAAGAAAATTCTTGGAGAGAAAATCTCTGGAGAGAGCGCGGCTTTGGCACCTGTGCCCGGATGCGATGTCCTTTCCAAAGGATTGCGCCATTTCCCAGGCGGCATCGGCGCCTTTGCCGTTGGGCGTGGATTGGTGGGCGATGAGGGATTCGAACCCCCGACCAACAGCGTGTAAAGCTGCTGCGCTACCACTGCGCTAATCGCCCCAACGCCACTTTACAATTCCTCGCCAGGCGTTGGCGAGGCAATTCGGCGGCAACCGGCGAAAGCCGCCTTCCTTTCGCTTGAAACTACCACCATGGAGGAAACGAACCCCTCTTCCTGGCGCTCTCCCCACTTGGTGGGGCGAGAGAATCGGAGCGCGGGAAACGGTTGGCTTCAATTCGTCCCACACATTTTGCCGGAGCGCGCGATTGTTCCCATCGGCGCGCCTAAATCGTGTTTGATCAAGACATCCCGGTTCCACGGATTTTTCGTTTGCCAGACGGCGAATTTCTGGCGGAGCGACCGACGCGTCGAATAACACGGCGAAACCAATGGCGTGATCAGCGGTTAATCCGTCCCATAGACCGGCCGCCGAGAATTCGGGCCTGGTCAGGGATCCCTTCAATCGGCCCAGCCGGGGGGGCAAGAGCAAGCCTGATCAAATCCCGGCAAAAGTATGTTCGTGCAAATCCAGTGAAAAGCATTAAGTTGGTCTAGCGCTATGAAAGTGGCTGACACAATTCTCGCCAAGCTGGCCGATCTCATCCTGCAAGGTCGGTTCGCCAACTTGGAGACTGAAGGGTTGGAGATTAAGCCCGTTCCCGCCGATGGCGGCGAGTGGAAGGAGAGACATAAATCCGTCAATGCCTTTCTCAATACCCGCGGCGGCATCCTGGTCCTCGGGGTGAAGGAGGAGGGGAGCGGTCCGGAGCGTCGCTATGTTTTGACCGGGTGGAAAGAGCACGCCGAGCCAAACGTGAAGCAGTTTGCAAAGCTTTACACAGATCGCAAAGGCATTGTCCAGGACTTGTCCGATTGCTTTCCCCAGGTAGAACTCCGCGATTTTCTCAACGGTCGTGTCGCTGTTTTGTACGTGGACGAACTGGCGTCCGATCGGAAATTCGTTTTTTATAAGGGCACGGCCTACAAACGTATCCTGACGGGGGACCATAGAATTCTCGAGCCGGAAATTGAAGCCCAGGAGGAGTTTAAGGAAGAGGCCGTCCACGCCCGCGAACTTCAGCCGGTTCCCGGTCTTTCGGAGGCGGATTTGGACCTTGCCAAGCTTAACCAGTTCATCTTTCAGCTCAATCAGCCGGTTCAGATGGAGACCATGAAGGCTGATTTGGCTCAGGCGCGGCCATTCCTCGAAAGGCGCTGTTTTGTAAAAGACGGGGCGGTCACCATACTCGGCGCACTTGTGTGCGCTCAACACCCGGGTGATTGTCTGGGTTTCCGGAGTCATGTTCATGGTTATGTCGATGTACCGCTAAGCCCTGATGAAAACGGCGCTGAATCGCAGGTGGTTCAGGATAAGCAGGATTTCGTGGACAATGTCCTCCAGTTGATGGAGTCAGGGTTAGGTTATCTTTTACGTAATATTCAGGTCGCTGTCAGCGCGAAGGAGGGCGGCACCAGCCAGCCACAATACCCGGCAACCCTCCTCCGGGAAACCGTCAACAATGCCCTGGCACACCGGGATTACTCAATTAACCGCCAAGTGATCCTGACGGTCAAACCCGGCATACACATCGCCATCCGCAATCCTGGCACATTCCGCAAACGCCTGCTAATTGAGGCGGGGGATGCCCCTGTCCCTGTACGCCGAGTCCTACCCGAGGCCAAGCCGCGCAATCCAAAACTAGCTGACGTGCTCCGTGTTTATCGCAAATGGGAAGGCCGCGGCATCGGCATGGCGACGCTGGTCAACCTCTGCCTGGAAAACCAAATTGATCTGCCTTATTACCGGCTCTTCTCCGAGGAAGTCTGCCTCTTCCTTTGCGCGGGGCGACTTCTCGACGAGCACATGGAACGCCTTTTCCACTCCTTCAACGGACATATCGAAACACGCCTGCAAGGCACGCCTCCGAGCGAGGAGCAGAAGCGGGTGCTCTCATATCTAATCAAGTCCGAATGGGCCAATGAGAAGCTTGGTTATACGATCCTGCTGACTCCCGATAACAATCATTTCGCCGCGCTGTTGGCGCTCGAATCCGCGGGGCTGATCAGCAAGCACTCAATCAGTACCGCCTCCTACCCCGTTTACATCGCCGATCGTGTTTTGATGAGCCACGGGTACATCCCTGAACTCCGCCAACTCTTTGGCTCCTCATTTGACACTCTTGAACCCTTTCTCAAATCTCTGCTCGGGATTGTTTATCGTTTCAGCAACTACAACAAAGCACAACTCGTCAGTGCCAAGCAGGCGAGCTTTGTGCTTTGGTACGAGGGCGGTGGCACTTCCGGCGGCATCGAACAATTCGACGTCTTCTACCGTCGCGTGCGCTACGCTTTTAACAAACTGCTCAAAGGCGACTTTGTCGTAAGAGCCGAAGGCGTACGTGGTTATCGGCTCAACACCCGTTACCTCTCGACGCACCTTGGGGTTTAGACCGTCTATCCCTAGCCCGCAATGAGCGAGGTCTCGCCCAGCAAAAATTGACGCAGGTAATCGGTTTTACCGTAATCCGTCGATCATGAACCGGGGGAAAACGCTAAAACTGCGTTCTCACTGATGGTGATGAATAACAATTACAATAATCTGGCCATATCGCCCCATTCTTCTCCCCGATTCCTGGGGCGAGGGAATGGGCTTCCGCGCGCGAAGATTCAGCGGCGGACTTCGCCGGAAAACTGCTGCTGGCGCAGGGCTTCGTAGAGCACCAGCGCCACGCAATTGGACAAGTTGAGCGAGCGAACCCGGTCGTGGAACATCGGTATGCGCAGCCAACTGTCGCGGTAACGTTCCAAAATCGGTTTGGGCAGCCCGGCTGTTTCGCGTCCAAAAACCAGGTAATCGCCGGGGGCGTAATCCACGCCGGCATAATTCCGCGGGCCGTTGGATTCAATCAGCCAGAGGCGCGCCTGCGGCGGAAGCTGTTTTTCAAACTCGCTCCAACCGGCCCACCGATGCCAGGCCAGGTGCTGCCAGTAATCCAGTCCGGCGCGTTTGAGTTGTTTGTCGTCCAGCGCAAAACCGAACGGCTCGATCAAATGCAGCGTCGTCCCCGTGGCCGCGCATAACCGCGCCACATTCCCGGTGTTCGGCGGAATCTCAGGCTCAACCAAGACGACATTCATGGGGAGGAGGAATCTCACGGAGTGTTGGAGTGATGGAGTATTGGAGTGGTGGAGTATTGGGCGTTGGGTTCTTTCGCATCACTCCACCACTCCATCACTCCATTCCCCTCCTCCAGCACTCCGTTTTTTTCTTCCGTAGAACACTTTCCACAACACCAGGCCGTGGGCGGGCGCGGTCATGCCGGCGGCGCGGCGGTCTTTGCGGCGCAGAATGTCCGCGATGTCGTCCGGGGCGATCTTCCCCTGCCCCGCCTGCACCAGGGTTCCGACAATGCCCCGGCACATCTTGTAGAGAAACCCGTCGCCCTCCATGATAAAGGTCAGGAGCGGGCCGCGCCGTTGCAGGTCGCACCGCCGCAAGGTGCGCACGGTGGATTTCATTTCATAACTCCGCGTGCCGGCGAGCGATTTGAAATCGTGCCGGCCCGGAAAGAATTTCGCCGCCGCGCGCATCGCGTCCAGATCCAGCGGGCGGGCTACATGCCAGGCGTGCGCGCGCAACAACGGATTCATCGCCGCCGCGTTCCAAACAAAATAGCGGTACTGCTTTCCCGTGGCATCGAAGCGCGCGTCGAAATCCGCCCGGCAACGCGCCGCCGCCATGATGCGCACATCGGCGGGCAGATGCGCATTGAGGGCCAGCGCCAGTTTGGACGCCGGCATCCGGCAGCCCGCAATTTCCACCTGCGCCACCATGCCGAGCGCATGCACGCCTGAGTCGGTGCGGCTGGAGCTGTGCAAGCGGCTGATGTCCGCGCCAGGAAAAACTTTGGGCAGCGCTTCCTCGATCCGTTGCTGCACGCCCAGGCCGGTTTTCTGCACCTGCCATCCGGCGTAATGCGTGCCGTCGAAAGCGATGGTCAATTTGAATTTCACGGCCCTTTAATCCCCCGGATTTTCCGAACGCGCCGCGGCGGCATCCAAATAACTCTGCAACAAAATCGCCGCCGCGCTTTGGTCCGCTCTTGTTTTGCGCTGCTCGCGCCTCACGCCGGCTTCGATGAGGAAACGGTTGGCCTGGACGGAGGTCAGCCGCTCGTCCCAGGTTTTGACCGGGAGACCCAGCGCTTCCCGCAGCGCCGCAGCGAATTTCCGCGCGGACTCCGCCGCCGGTCCATAAGTGCCGTTCATATTGCGCGGCAAACCGACCAGGATTTCCACCACCTGCCGGTCCTTGACGATCTCCCTGATCCGGTCCAGGAATTTCGCGAACGGCTCGGCGGCGATGAATTCGAGCGGCTGCGCGAGGGTGGCCGTCTCATCGCTGAGCGCCACGCCGACCCGCTTCGTCCCATGATCCAAGGCCAGGATGCGCATTGCGTAGGGAAAATCTTTACGCGGAGGTGAGCTTGAAGTAACGACGGGCGGCTGCTCTAAGTCGCCGGTTTGGCTTTGGCGGCGCCAGTAACGCCTTGGCAAATTTCAGAGAATCAGGCCCTCCAAGACGTATGACTCTCAGGTTGCGCTTCTCTGGGACTCGACTTGTTTTCACAACCGAATTCTTCGGCAAACTGTTGGAAAAGTTCACGAACGAAATCCGCCCCAACTACTTCGAGGCCTTGTTCCGGCGTTGACCATTGCTGGAGGCGGGCGCGGTATGAAAGCCGATGACCAGCATAAAATCCACGAAATCGCACGAATCATCCTTATGCCAGACAGTCAACATGCGGTAATTCGGCGAAGCAGAAATGAAATCACGGTGGGGAACTTTCAATGCCCGGCCGTCCGCCAGATTGACAGAAAACGGCTGGAATGGAATCGCTTCAATTAAGCGGCGCAAAGTCTCAGCTTTCTTCATAATCACAATGTAGGCGAGCACATCAACCTCTGGCAAGATCTTTCGGTCGCATGACAAAAATTCCCACCCTCCTGGTAGGGCAGAGCTGCCGCTCTGCCCTAAATGCTTGGGCGGCGCAGCAGCGCCGCCCTACCGAAGACATGAGGATTTTTCCCTGCACCCAGATTTCCCCGTTCCATAGCCATCGTGTTCCTCAGAGCTTACAGAAAGCCTCTCTGGCCGCCTGCACTGTTTTTTCGATGTCGGCCGGCGTGTGGGCCAGGGAAATAAAGCCCGCCTCGAATTGCGACGGCGCAAGATAGATGCCCTCCTCCAGCATGGCGTGAAAATACTTCGCAAACCGCGCCCGGTCGCTATGCAGGGCGTCCGCCAGATTATGCACCGGCTGATCGGTGAAATAGCCGCAGAACATGGAGCCGAAGCGGTTGAACTGCACTGGAATTTTTGCGCTCCGGGCCGCTTCTTTCATGCCGGCTTCCAGCGCCGCGCCGGCTTCCTCCAATCTGGCGTAGGCATGACCCGCGGAAAGCTCCTCCAGCGCGGCCAAGCCCGCCGCCATGGCCAGCGGATTGCCGCTCAACGTGCCGGCCTGATACACCGGGCCGGCCGGCGCCAGGCAATCCATGATTTCCGCCCGCCCGCCAAACGCGCCCACCGGCAAACCGCCGCCGATAATTTTTCCGAAACAACTCAAATCCGGCTTGAGGCCAAAGCGTTCCTGCGCGCCGCCCAGCGCCAGGCGAAAGCCGGTCATCACCTCGTCGAAAATGAGCAACGCGCCTTGCGCGGCGGTGATTTCGCGCAGAAATTCCAGGTAGCCCGGTTTGGGCAAATATACACCGGCGTTGCCCGGAACCGGCTCGATGATGATCCCGGCGATCTGGTTGGGGTTGGCCGCGAACGCCGCCTTCACCGCCTCATTTTCGTTGAAGGGCAGAACAATGGTGTGTTGCGTGAAGGCCGCCGGCACCCCGGCGCTGTCCGGGTTGCCAAACGTCAGCGCACCCGACCCGGCTTTGACCAGCAGCGAATCCGCGTGGCCGTGATAACACCCCTCGAACTTGATGATCTTGTCGCGTCCCGTGAAGCCGCGCGCCAGGCGGATGGCCGACATGCAGGCTTCCGTTCCCGAATTGCACATCCGCACTTTTTGCACGCTGGGAATGGCCGCGCAGATGAAGCGCGCCATCCTGACCTCCAGCGCGCAGGGGATGCCGAAACTGGTCCCCTGCCCTGCCGCGCCTTGCACCGCCGCGATAATTTTGGGATGCGCATGGCCGAGAATCGCCGGCCCCCACGTTCCGACATAATCCACGTAATCGTTGCCATCCACGTCGAAGACATGCGCTCCCTGCGCGCGCTGGGCAAAAAACGGCTGGCCGCCCACCGCGCGGAAGGCCCGCACCGGCGAATTCACCCCGCCTGGGATGTAGCGCAGCGCCTCGGCAAACAGTTCATCGGATTTGGCTCTCAAACGCATCCCGCAGCAAACAGCAAATTGACGGCGAATGCAATCTCCAGCTCCTCCAAGCCATATTGTATCGCTCCCTCTCGATGTGAAAGAGAGTGGTGCGGAAGCGTGGCGCCGGCACAAGAATCAACTTCCCTACAAGAGCAAACTCCGCTACAAAGAGCGGTAATGGACTCGCTTTCGCGCATCACTATTGAAGGCTTCCGGTCAATTCAATCGGCGACGGTTGAATTGCGCGCGCTCAATGTTTTCGTTGGCGCGAATGGGGCTGGAAAATCCAACCTCATCATCTTCTTGCAGATGATCAACTTCGCGCTCTCACGCGGTTTTCAGGTTTTTGTGCAGGACCGCGGACCTGCTTCCGCCCTCCTGCATTTCGGCCCAAAGGTCACCCCAGTAATGAGGGGTTCTCTCGAGTTCCGGAGCGAGCTTGGGCTAAGCGAATATCGCTTTAGTCTTGCCCATGCTGCCGGAGATTCCCTCGTCTTCACGCATGAAGAAGTGCAATTCCACAGGGAAGGATATGCCCAAACACAGGCGGCGGTGCCGCTCGGACCGGGTGGGCACCGGGAAAGCGGATTGGCGGAATTGTGGTCGGACAACGACGCCACGGCGAAATTCGCCAAGGGATTTTTGAACCGCTGCCGGGTGTATCAGTTCCACGACACCAGCCTAAAGTCGTGGATTCGCCAGACCGCGAAGGTTGAGAATTCAAGATATCTTTATGCTGACGGCGGAAATCTCCCCGCCTTCCTCCTTGACCTCAGGCAGCAAGACCTTGAGATCTACAGTGAGATTGTCCGCACTTTGCGGTTGGTGCTTCCATGGTTCGATGACTTTATCCTCCAGCCGGCAGGCAATCCGAAGAATCCCGACGTTCTTCTCCGTTGGAGAATGACCGGCCGGCCAGATTACGTGTTAGGCCCCGGCCAGCTCTCTGACGGGTCATTACGCATCATGGCGCTGGTGACGCTGCTCCTCCAACCTGAAGACCGACGTCCTCGACTAATGGTAATTGATGAGCCGGAGTTGGGCCTGCATCCGGCGGCGGAAACGATTATCGCCGGCCTGATCAAGGCGGTGGCCACTACCCGCCAGGTGATTATATCCACCCAATCCGCCACCTTGCTGGATCATTTCGTGCCCGAAGATGTGGTCGTTGTGGAAAATGAAAATGGCCGCAGCTCATTCATGCGCCAGTCGCCCGAACATCTCAAGGCTTGGCTGGATCGCTACACGATGGGGCAAATCTGGCAGAAAGACGTCATCGGAGGCCGCCCGTGAGCAAGCGCCTCCTGATCTACGTCGAAGGACAAACCGAGGAGTTCTTCGTCAATCGTGTGTTGCGAGGTCACCTTCTCGCTCATGGCGTCACAGTGGAGCGGCCAATCCTGGCCGCAACAACGCCTGATCCCGGAGGCTGGCGCGGCGGGTTCATCAACTGGCCCGCTGTCGAGGCGGACCTGAAAACGCTCTTCATGCAAGAGGCGGATTCCGAACTTCGCATCACCACCCTCCTTGATGTTTACGCCCTGCCGGACAAAGTTCCCGGGTTCACTCCCTCCCACGGGGCGGGCCGCAGCCCGATCGAAGTGGACGGAATCGAGTCCGCATGGGCCGCGCATTTTGGCGAACCTCGTTTTGTCCCCTACCTCCAGCGACACGAATTCGAGGCTTTGCTGCTGGCCTGCCCTCCTGCTTTGCATTCCATATTTCCAACCGATGCAGCGGCGCTGACCCAACTCGCGTCGTCCATCGCAGCCTGTGCTTCGGCTGAGGACATCAATGACGGTCCGACAACACATCCATCCGCGCGCCTCGGACAGGCGATTCCTTCCTATCGAGCGCTCAAGGCGTCACACGGTTTGTTCGTGGTTCTTGAAGCCGGTCTTGATCGGATTCGCCCGCGATGTCCGAGGTTTGATGCTTGGTTGGCGCGTTGGGAAGCCTGGGGAGAAGGCAAGGAGTCGGTTACATAGTATCGCTGCGATTGCGGTTGTCGATTGCGGCTTGCTTCACGAGAGTCACTGTGGAAAATTAGCAACATGAGCGCACAGGAAATTATTGAGCAGATTAGAGCTTTGCCACCAAACGAGCGCGCGCAGGTGACTAAATTCGTCGTTGAATCCGATGATTTTTGGATTCCAGAAGAGTTCAAACAAGGCATGGCTGACATCGCCGCCGGCCGGGTGGTGGATTTGGACACGGCGTTGAATGAGACCTATCTGGACGGTCAATAAACCAGAACATCAAACACCGTGCGGTTATCCGCATTAATCGCGTATGAAATCAAACTTGGCCGCTATTCTCCTGCTCCTGGCCTGCGTGGGGTTGGGCGTCGCTTTTTGGAAGCAAAACCGAAGATACGCCGATAGGAGACAACGTCTGGACCAAACCATCAATTTGTATTCAAATCGTGTTACCATCCTCCAAGCTAAGGTAACCCATGAAGCCGCCGAGAATGAGGCTCTCAGCAACCACCTGGGCGTCGTTGAAACCACTCTTTCCACCACCTCTGTCAGGCTTCAGAAAGCGGAGGCTGAGGCCAAGGCCGCCGCCGCTGTCGCCGTTGATGAGAGGGTCGAAGCAATGCGCATCTTGGAGGCCCAGAAGATTGAATCCGACGAGAACTCCAGAGACCTGCGCGATATGCTCGGCAGACTCCTCTCCCAATATGCTCAATTATCCAGAAGCCAAAAGTAACTAAACGCCTCCGAGGGAGACATATAAGGGGAAAAAGTGGGCGGCGCGGCAGCGCCGCCCTACCGCACAAGGCGGGGCGGTTTCGAGCGAAAGATTCCGCCGGCGGGACGCCGACAGATGCTTTCGGGACGACCGCGCTCCCCGAAAAGTCGCTAACCCGGATATTTCCTGGCGCCGTTTTGGTTGGGTAGCACAGGCGACCCGCCTGTGCCGGTCGGCGACTCGCCGACCGGAACCGAAACTGACGGACTGGAGTCGTGACACAGCGATTGTGCCAAGAGTCGCATTCGACCTTCCGCCGGGCCAGTGGCCCGGAGGGACGGGCGAGTCGCCCGTGCTACCCAAGAACTATGAAATGTGAGGGCTAATGATCCGGGGTCATCGCTGGCCGAGGAAGCCGAAACGGGGGGAATACGGCCAATAGACCAACCAGCCCCTGCCCATGAGGTCCTGCTCCGGGAAATCACGCCAATAGCGGGAATCGGCGCTGTTTTTGGTGTTGTCGCCAAAGACGGCGTAGCATTTGTCGCTGACTTTCAGCCGGTCCGCGGTGGTCCTGAGTACCCAGTTGGGGAAATCCGGCATCAGGATGTGCCCGCTGTAATGACTGTCGCGCGGCGGCGTGTTCGGATCAAATCCATAGACGTTTTGGAAATGCGGCGTGGCGGCGTCCAAGCGGACTCCGTTGACGCGGACATGGCGGTCATCGCCGATGGTGATGGTTTCGCCCGGCAGGCCGATGAGGCGCTTGATGTAAAACTGGTCCGCGCCGATCTGCGGAATATGCTTGGTCTTGAAAACCACAATCTCTCCCCGAGCCGGCCGGCGGAAGTTATAGGACAGGCGGTCCACGAACAAATGGTCCCCGGCGTATTCGACACACTGGAGGATGGGCTGGCCTTTGCGGAATCGCCTGGGGAAATGAACATCGTCAACCAGACCGAGGCGGTGTTCGATGGAATCAAACTGGCTTTGGTCCGGGCCGCACAAAATGGTGACGGGCGCGAGGACGCCGTTGCCGCAGCGAATCCAGAAAGTTTGTTTGTTGACAAAGCCGAGAACATGCTGCAAAGGGCCGGCGTGGTCAAATTCGGCGTCCTCCCGGGCCAGGACTTGATGATAGATGGCCCCATGCACGGCAAATTCATAAGCGCGCCGGAGCAGTCCCGGCATGGCAAAATTCGGATCGCCGCGGCGGTCTTGCACGGTGACGCCATACAAGGTCGGCTGCATGGAGCCGGTGGGGATTTTGAAGGGCTGGGCGAAGAAGGTGCGGATGCTCATGGCGATGGCGATGGCCGTGAGGAAAACTTCCACATTGTCGCGCCATTCGGGATGCGGATAGGGCCGGAGAGATTGTTGGGCGGCCTGTTCCAACTCGGCGCCGAGCGCGGCCAGGGTTTGGCCGGCGGCGCCGGCCTCGAGGGCGGCCTTGGTCTGCTGCAAGGCGGCGTCGAGGAGTTGGAGGTCTTCCGCAGAGAGGAGGTCGCATTGGGCGTCGCGCAGTTTGCGCAGATGGCCCCACAAGGCTGAGGTGTGCCGGAACTGGCGGGAAAGGAACCAGCGGAGGGTCATGATTCACCGTTCAGGCTTTCAGGACTTCGATGAAGGCTTCCTGGGGGATGTTGACCGAGCCGAAGGATTTCATGCGTTTCTTGCCCTCTTTTTGCTTTTCGAGGAGCTTGCGCTTGCGCGTAATGTCGCCGCCGTAGCATTTGGCGGTGACATCCTTGCGCAGGGCGCTGACGGTTTCGCGGGCGACAATTTTGCCGCCGATGGCAGCCTGGATGGCGACCTGGTATTGCTGGCGCGGGATGACTTCCTTGAGCTTGGCCGCCAGGGCGCGTCCCCTGCCCTCGGCCTTGGAGCGGTGGACGATGCAGGAAAAGGCGTCCACCGATTCGCCGTTGACCAGCATGTCCAGTTTCACCATGTCGGCTTCCTGGTAGCCGGCGTGCTCGTAGTCCATGGAGCCGAAACCGCGGGTGATGCTCTTGATGCGGTCGTGGAAGTCAATTAGAATTTCGTTGAGGGGCAGCGTGCTCGTCAGCATGACGCGCCGGGGATCGAGGGTCTCGGTGTGGTCCACCAGGCCGCGTTTCTCGGCCAGGAGGGCCATCATGTCGCCGATGTATTCGTTGGGGCTGATGACGAAGGCCCAGACCATCGGCTCCTCAATCTTTGCAATATAGTTGACTTCAGGGAGGAAGGCGGGGTTGTCCACCTCCTTGACGGCGCCGTCGGTCAGGGTGATGCGATAGACCACGCTGGGATAAGTGGCGATGATGTCCATGCCGTATTCGCGGCGGAGGCGTTCCTGGACGATTTCGAGATGGAGCAGGCCGAGAAAGCCGCAACGGAAGCCGAAGCCGAGGGCGACGGAGCTTTCGGGCTGATAGACGAAGGCGGAGTCGTTGAGCTGAAGCTTGCCCAGGTTGGCCTTGAGGTGTTCGTAGTCGGCGGTGTTGATGGGATAAAGCCCGCTGAAGACCATGGGATGGATTTCCTTGAACCCGGGCAGGACGGGCGACGGGTTCTTGGCGTCGGTGATGGTGTCGCCCATCTTGACGTCCATGGGGCTTTTGATGTTGGCCGTCATGTAACCCGTTTCGCCGGTTTGGAGTTTTTCGCGGACGTAAGGTTTGGGGTTGAAGCTGCCGACTTCCTTGACTTCGACGGTTTTGCCGGAGTGCAGAAGTTTGACGCGCATGCCGGGGCGCAATTCTCCGTTGAAGATGCGGACATGGGTGACGACGCCTTTGTAGGTGTCGAAATAGGAATCGAAGCCGAGGGCCTGGACGGAGGGCGCGCCGGTGGGTTTGGGGGGCGGAATGCGCGCGACGATGGCCTCCAAAACCTCGTCAATGCCGATGCCCTCCTTGGCGCTGGCCAGAATGGCGGTTTCGCCGGGAATGGCCAGGATGTCTTCCATCTGCCTCTTGGCCTGGGGGATGTCGGCGTGCGGCAGGTCAATTTTGTTGATGACGGGGATGATGAGGAGATTCTGTTTGGTGGCCAGATGGACATTGGCCACGGTCTGGGCCTCGACGCCCTGGGCGGCGTCAATGATGAGGACGGCACCTTCGCAGGCGCTCAAGCTGCGGGAGACTTCGTAGGAGAAATCCACATGGCCGGGCGTGTCAATGAGGTTCAGCTCGTAAGTTTCGCCATTTTTGGCCTGGTAGAGCATGGTGACGGGATGGGCCTTGATGGTGATGCCGCGTTCGCGCTCCAGGTCCATGGAGTCGAGCAATTGCTCCTCCATTTCGCGGGTGGCGATGGTGCCCGTGCGGTGGAGGAGGCGGTCGGAGAGCGTGGTTTTCCCGTGGTCAATGTGGGCGATGATGCTGAAATTTCTGATGTGCGCGGCGTCCATTTGCAGGGGCAGATTAAGGGGAACTGGCAATTTTGAATAGGGAAAAGAAGACATGCGCGGCCTGCACACACCTGAGTTGGCTTGCGTTTTGTTCCCGAACGGAGCAACTTGGGCGCGCCATGAAAAATGATGGGAAGAATGGGAAGAATGCGGGCGATGGGAATTATGCTTCCCATGCCTCTCATCCTTCCCAGAATCCAGACCGGCTCCTGCCGCCGCGCGGCGATTACCAGACTCTCCTCTCCTTCAAGAAAGCCGAGATCGTTTATGATCTCACCTTCCGCTTTGCCCACAAGCACCTCGACAAAGGCGACCGCACGATTGATCAAATGATCCAGTCAGCGCGCTCCGGCAAGAAGAACATTTTGGAGGGCAGCAAGGCCGGTTTTACCTCCAAGGAAACCGAGATCAAGCTCACCAACGTCGCCCGCGCCAGTTTGGAGGAGTTGCTGGACGACTATAGAGATTACCTGCGCGCCCGCGACCTCAAGATTTGGGACAAAGACTCCAAGGAAGCCCAATATGTCCGCCGGTTGGGCCGCAAGACGCCGCAGACTTACGAGGATTACCGCAAGTTTGTGGATACCCGCCCGCCGGAGGTTGTGGCCAATATCGCCCTCTGCCTCATCCACCAAACCAATTATCTGGTTGACCAGCAGCTTCGCCGTTTGGAGAGAGATTTCATCGAGCACGGCGGCTTGCGCGAGCGCATGACCAGCGCCCGCCTGCAGCATCGCAACCAGGCCCATGCCTCCCATCCTTCGCATCCTTCCCATTCCGCCCAGCACGGTTGATTTTCCAGGGATTTTGCTTGGAAAAACGGCGGCTGGGGGGGAAACTCCCACTTGATTGAATTCAATGATGACATGAAAAAGAACTTATTTCGGCGCCTCGCCTTGGGCGGCGCGGTGGCGGCGGTGGCTTTGATGGCGGCTCTTCTCCCGGCGGGTCCGGGGCCGGCACAGAACCCGGCCACCGGAGGGAAGACCAACGCCGCGGCTGCGGGCGGCGGGGCGATGGCCGCGGCCACAGGCAGCGCCCTTTCCCACACCCTGGCGGCGAAGGAGGCGGGCGCGGCCTGGCTGGAGTTGCAGGACGCCGTCTCCACGCGCCCGCCCGTGCCGGATGCCTGGACATTGCAGGAACCGTCGCCGGAAGAGGAGGTTCGTTTCTTCACGCCTTACGTCCTGGCCATCGCCGACAAATGCAAGGATTTTTATTCGAGATTTCCCAAGGACACCAACGCGGTCGAAGCCAAATTGCGGGAGTTTGGGGCCTTGTCACTCCTGGTGGATCAAGCCGGGGCCACCAATCAGCAGGCCCGTATGGATGCGGCCTTGAAAGACATTTTGGCTGATCCCAGCTTGCCCGAGGACGTCCACTTTGATCTGCGCCAACATGCCGTGGAAAAGGCGGTGCATGACAAGGAGGCGGATGGGGATGCGGCCGTGCTGGTGGAATTTGAAAAGGGGACGCGGCAGTTGCAAAAGGAGTTCCCCAAACGGCCGGAAGTGCTGGACATGCTGATGTATCTGGCCGAGATCAGCGATCCGGAAAAGTCGCGCGCGGTGGTGAAAGAGATCGCGGCCAACCAGGATGCCCCCGCCGAAATGAAGGAGGCGGCGGCGGCCATGCAGAAACAACTGGAGAGAGTGGGCAATCCTTTGGCCCTGAAATTCGCGGCGGTGGACGGGCGGGAGGTTGACCTGGAGAAGATGCGCGGCAAGGTGGTGTTGGTGGATTTCTGGGCGACCTGGTGCGAACCTTGCGTGGACATGCTCCCCACCGTCAAGGGGGCTTACGACAAGTTCCATGCCAAAGGATTGGAAATCGCCGGCATTGATCTGGACGAGGAGAAAGATAGTTTGACCAATTTTGTGGCCGAGCAAAAAGTGGAATGGCCGGAGTATTTCGACGGCAAGAAATGGGACTCGAAGTATGCGGTTGAATTTGGGGTGAAAGACCTTCCCGCCTTATGGCTGGTGGACAAAAAGGGCGTGCTGCGCTATATCAACGCCGACTTCGATTTTGACAAAAAAATCGAGCGTCTTCTCGGCGAATAGGAGCCTGGGCGCGCACAAATGGATTGGCTGACTCAACTGCTTTGGCCGAACGGCCATTTCCTCGGCGTGGCCTGGTCGGTGTGGAAAGTGATCGGCTGGGCGGGCAACGTCGTTTTTTTCTCGCGGTTTCTGGTGCAATGGTATGCCACGGAAAAACGCCAGCAGGTGGTGGTGCCGCCCTTGTTTTGGTGGTTGAGCCTGGCCGGGTCCCTCCTGCTTCTGTCCTACGCGCTGTTTTACGAGAAAGATTCGGTTTTCATTTTTGCCTACGCCTTCACCTGGACTGTTTACATTCGCAATCTCCTCATCCATAGCCGGCACGAGAAATCGCAAATCCAGTGTCCTGCCTGCGGGCACAAGGCGCCCGGCTCGGCCAACTTTTGCGCGCAATGCGGCGCCAAACTGCTGAAAGAGACGCAGAACCCTTAAAACCTGTTGCTCCCGCCGCCCCGGTGCGGCTACGTTTTGTTTGTGACGGAAACATTCGACACCATTGGCATCATCGCGGGCAATCGCTCGCTGCCTCTGCTGTTTGCCCGGCAGGCCCGCGCCCAGGGCGCCAAACGGCTGGTAGCCGTGGCCTTTGAGGGCGAGACGGACCCGCAATTGGCCGCGCTGGTGGACGACATTGTCTGGCTCAAAGTGGGGCAGCTTTCCAAAATGATCTCCGCCTTGACCAAGCGCGGGGTGCGCCATTGCGTGATGCTGGGCCAGATCGCGCCCAGGAATTTGTTCGATCTGCGGCCCGACTTCCGGGCGCTTTCCCTGCTCCTCAAGCTCAAGGAGAAAAACGCGCGCTCCATTTTCGGAGCGATCTGCGACGAACTAAAGAAGGACGGGATCGAGATAGTCGAGCCTCTTCCCTGGCTGCGTCCCCTCATGCCCGCCGCGGGATTTGCCCTGGGGCCGCCCTTGAGCCGGGCGCAACGGGAGGAAGCGGCTTTTGGCTTTCGCATCGCCCGGCAAATTTCCAGCCTGGAAATCGGCCAAACCGTGGTGGTGAAGGACGGCGCCGTTCTGGCGGTCGAGGCGCTGGAGGGGACCGATCAGTGCCTGCGCCGCGGCGGCGCGCTGGCGGGAAAGGACGGCGGGGCTGTCGCGGTGAAAGTGGCGCGGGAAAAACAGGATTTTCGTTTTGACATCCCCTGCCTTGGCCTGAGCACAGTCGAAGCCTGCCGCGAGGCCAAAATTGCCGCGCTGGCTTTTGAAGCCGGAATGACCCTCCTGCTGGAGCAAGACCAAATCGGGCCGATGGCCCGGGAAAACAACATCAGCCTGGCCGCCCTTTGAGCCCGGGCGCGCGCCGCCGGCAAATCCGCAAAAAATGTCTTACTCCGAAGCCATCCGATTTCTCTACGAGCTTCAGATTTTTGGCATGAAGCTGGGGTTGGAGAACGTTTTCCGCCTGGCCGCGCTGGCCGGCAACCCGCAGAACCGGCTGCGCTTCATCCACGTCGCCGGGACCAACGGCAAAGGCTCGACCTGCGCCATGCTGGAAGGCATCTATCGCGCGGCCGGTTTGCGGGTGGGCTTGTTCACCTCGCCCCATCTGGTTTCCTTCGCCGAGCGCATCCAGGTGGATCGCCGCCTCATTGGGGAGAGCGCGGTGGCGCGATTGGTGGAAGAAATGCGGGGCCTGCTGCATGGCGGGGATTTTCCACAGGCCCCGCCGACTTTTTTTGAAGTGGTGACGGTGATGGCGTTGCAATACTTCGCCGCGCAGGGCTGCGATCTGGTCATCTGGGAAACGGGGCTGGGCGGCCGCCTGGACGCCACCAACATTGTCAGGCCGCTGGCCAGCGTCATCACCAACATCCAGTTGGACCACCAGAAATGGCTTGGCGAAACCCTGCCGGAAATCGCCCGGGAAAAGGCCGGCATCATCAAGCCCGGCATTCCCGTCGTCACGACCACCGCCGACCCCGCCGCGCTGCAAGTCATTGCCCAGACTGCCCGCGCCCGCCAGGCGCCCCTGACCGCCCTCACGGCTCGCGATTCGCAAATTCGCGATTATGAAATCGGCCTGTCCGGCGAGCACCAGCGCACCAACGCCTCCCTGGCGCTGGCGGTGGCGCGGGTGTTGCGGCAACGCATCCCGGTCCCGGACGCCTCCGTCCGGGCGGGACTGAAGGACGTGCAATGGGCCGGCCGCTTGCAGCGGGTGGAGCGGGCGGACGGGCAAATTATTCTGCTTGACGGAGCGCACAATCCCGGCGGCGCGCAAAGCCTGGCCGCCGCCCTGCCGGGGATGATGCCGCCGGGCGGGGCGGACGCGGGGCGGCGGCCGGCCCTGATTTTGGGAACGATGCGGGACAAGGATTACGCCGGGATCTGCCAAATTCTGGCCCCGCTGGCCGGGAGAATCATGCTGGCGCCGGTCGGCAGCGTCCGCACGGCGGATCCGGGATTGCTGGCCGCGTGTTGCCAGGCGGCCAATCCCCGGGCCGCGGTGATGCCCTGCCAGAATCTGGCCGCCGCCTTCGCCCGGGCGGCCGGGGAAGAATTTGTCGTTGTCACCGGCTCCATCCATTTTATTGGCGAGGCCATGGAATTGCTCGGCCTGGTCCCCCCCTCCGCCGAGCGCGCCCTGAACGACTACCATCCGTCCCCGGGAATTATGAATTGTGAATTGAGAATAGTGAAATGAAATCTCCCCTTTCCCAATTCAAAATTCAAAATTCAAAATTCCGCCCGCTCCGCGCGCTCACCCTGGATGTCGGCGGCACGCTCATCGCCCCCTGGCCTTCCGTCGGCCATGTTTATGCGGCGGTGGCCGCGCGGCACGGACTGCAACTTTTGCCCGAAGACCTGAACCGCCAGTTCGCGGCGGCGTGGCGGGGCAGGAGCAATTTTTCGCACACCCAATCCGGCTGGTCTGAGTTGGTGGACCAAACCTTTGCCGGCCTGGTGGAAACGCCGCCGAGCCGGAGTTTCTTTCCAGAGCTTTACAAAGCGTTCAGTTCCGCGGAGGCGTGGCGAATTTACCCTGACGTTTTGCCGTGCTTGGAAGAGCTGCGCCGGCGCGGCCTCAAGTTGGGGGCGATTTCCAATTGGGACGAGCGCCTTCGCCCCCTCTTGCATGAATTGAAACTGGCCGCCTGGTTCGATGCCATCGTTATCTCGGTCGAGGCGGGCCGGACAAAACCCGACCCCGCCATCTTCCAGTCTGCCGCGGAGAAATTGCAAACCGATCCCGCATCCATCCTGCACATCGGCGACAGCCGCGTGGAAGATTTTGAAGCAGCCCGTGCCGCCGGATTCCAGGCGCTGCTGCTCCGCCGCGGCCAGCCGCCCCAAACAGACGAACAAGTCCCGTCCCTGTCCGAGGCGCTGCTGCGTTTTTAATGCACCCATGCGGCCAAACGTCCAACGCCAGTGACAATGTCACCCCGCGCTAAAGTTCATGCCGCGAGATGCGGTCCGAACCCGCAGCCGGGGACGGCTGCGCTACGTAGCGTAGGCGCCCTCGTCTGCGGGTTCACCGGGCGTCCCGCCCGAAATTCCCCAAAGCGTGCAGGACAAAAATCCTCATGTCTTTGGCAGGGCGGGCAGGCCGCCCCGTGCGCCGTAGCCTCGGCGAAGGCGCATGCCCACCCCGGCGCGCACCGAGTGCGCGCCCTGCCGCCCCGCACCTGACACGCATTTCGACGGACATTAGCACGAGACGCGTTCTGCCAGCGCCGGAGGCGCGGTATCTCTGTAGAATTGCCCTCCAACAATATCCCAAGCCCCATCGGGGCGGCATATTCTATTTGGGTGAATCTGCTGGTCTGCAAGGCGGGGAAGAGGCCGCTCCTGGACGGAGCTTGAGGCCCTTTTTTCATTGGGTTCTACAAGGATTCCGCGCCTACGGCGCTCGCCGACGCCCGGTTTGTAAATACGCGCTTCTAAGTGCGTGTAAGGTGCAGCTCTGCGGCCCGAGACTGACGCATAACGTTACGGAAGCGTCTCCGCCGGCCTCTCGCCCAGACATTTCGCGCCTCTTTCCTGTTCACTATGGGGATTACATTATACGCCAGTGTCTAATACTACGCCCTTTGCAAAAATCCCTCATTGCCGCCCATTTTGCCGTTGACAATCCTGGCTTAACTGCTAAAGTGTGATGGTGAGAATGGCATTGCCAATAAGGGCGGGCCGGGAGGGCGCATTGGGGCAGTTTTCTTGCTGCTGGGGGAGCGCACGCGCCCTCGCGTACCGTGGCCGGCGCCCTCGCCGGCCACATTTCCACATCGAACTGTGCCGGCCAGAGGGCGTGAAGCTAAAACCGACCGGCGAGGCTGCCGGTCAACACACGCGAGGCGCGTATGCTCCCCGAAAGACACCTCTCCATCAAGGTGAATCAAGGTAAATCAGGGTAGATTAAGCTGGATTAAGCCAAAAATATTCCTTTATGACCAGAAACGGCAAAATCGCCCGGCTGCCGCAACCCATCCGCGAGCAGATCAACCGCCGCCTGCAAGACGGCCAGGAAGGCAAACGAATCGTTGCATGGCTCAACACGCTGCCGGAGGTCGCCGCCGTGATGGGGCGCGGTTTGACGGCAAGCCCATCAACGAACCAAACCTCTCGCATTGGAGGCTCGGCGGTTACCAGGATTGGGAAGCCCGCCAAGACGCGTTGGAAGTTGTCCGCCGGGTCGGCTCGGACGCCGCCGAAATCAGCCGGGCGGCGCCTCGATCCCAATTTAGTCAGGCGGCGCCAGACGCCCAACTCGCCGATCCAGCGGCCCTTTGCCTGGCCGTCCGCCTCGCCCTCGCCTTGCAACGCACCCCTTTCGCCCCGGCGGTTTCCCCAAAGAAACCATCGCCAAAATCGAAAAGGCGTTGAACCAGTCTTGATCGTAGGCGCCGGGCCTGAACAATCCTCAACAGTCAGCAATTAGGTTAGTTTATCCACTTATATTCACCCTTAATGCTGGCTAATACCTGAGGGCGGCGGCGGCAAAACCGTTGACATTGCCGGGCTGCATCAATAAATTCACCGGAATCTCTGGTCTGGTTTCTCCAGGCAACGATGATAACTTTATTACGCAACCTGTTCTGCTCCTCGCTGGGGAGGAAGTATGTCATGGCCGCCACCGGCGGCGTGATGTTGCTTTTCGTGATCGGGCATCTGGCCGGCAATTTGCAAGTCTTCATCGGTCCCGAACAGATCAACAAATACGGCGATTTCCTGCAATCCAACCTGGAAATTATCTGGCCGGCCCGCCTCGTTCTGCTGGGCTGCGTGGCGCTTCATATTTGGGCCGCCGCCGGCCTGACGCGGGAGAATCTGGCGGCCCGTCCCGTGGAGTACGCCACCTGGTCGCCGACCGCCGCCAGTTATGCCTCGCGCACCATGGTGTGGAGCGGGGTGATTGTGGGCGTGTTCATCATTTATCATTTGCTCCACTACACGGTGTTGGTTCAGGCGGCCAGCCTGGGTCTGACGGGCCAGGATTTCGCCGGCTTGCACGATCAGGAGGGGCGGCACGACATTTACAAAATGATCATCCTGGGTTTCAGCAATCTGTGGGTCTCGCTTTTTTATGTGGCGGGGGTCGGCCTGCTTTGCCTGCACCTGAGCCACGGGGCGGGCGCGATGTGGCAATCCCTGGGGTGGAAGAAGAATTCCTACGCTCCGTTCCTGGACGGAGCGGCGCGGTGGGGATCGCTGGCGATCTTTCTCGGTTATATTTCCATTCCGCTGGCCGTGTTGTTGAAAGTGATCCAATAGAAATCACCGCCCATGAAACTGGATGCCAAAATCCCCCCCGGGCCGCTCGCCCAAAAATGGGACCAGCACAGGTTTAACCTCAAACTGATCAACCCGGCCAACAAGCGGAAGCACACCGTTCTGGTGGTGGGGACCGGATTGTCGGGGGCGGCCGCGGCGGCGTCGCTGGCCGAGTTGGGCTATAACGTGGAGGCGTTCTGTTACCAGGACAGCCCGCGCCGCGCCCACTCCATCGCCGCGCAAGGAGGGATCAACGCGGCCAAGAATTATCAAAATGACGGCGACAGCGTGCCCCGGCTTTTTTACGACACGATCAAGGGCGGCGATTTCCGGGCGCGCGAGGCCAACGTCTATCGGCTGGCCCAGGTCAGCGTCAATATTATTGACCAATGCGTGGCGCAAGGCGTGCCGTTTGCCCGCGAATACGGCGGGGTGCTGGCCAACCGTTCCTTCGGCGGGGCGCAGGTGTCGCGGACGTTTTACGCGCGCGGCCAGACCGGGCAGCAGCTTTTGTTGGGGGCCTACCAGGCGATGTGCCGGCAGATCAGCGCCGGGAAAATCAAGATGTTTCCGCGGACGGAAATACTGGACCTGGTGCTCGTCAACGGCCATGCCAAAGGGATTGTGGTGCGCGATCTGGTCAGCGGGGCGATCTCCGCGCGCGCGGGGGACGCGGTGGTGCTGGCCACCGGCGGTTATGCCAACGTCTTTTATCTTTCCACCAACGCCTCCGGCTGCAATGTCACGGCCGCCTGGCGCGCTTACAAAAAGGGCGCGGCTTTTGCCAATCCCTGTTACACCCAGATCCACCCCACCTGCATCCCGGTCAGCGGCGATCATCAATGCAAGCTGACCCTCATGTCCGAATCCTTGCGCAATGACGGCCGGGTCTGGACGCCGAAGAAGAAAGGGGACACGCGCGCGCCAGCCGCCATTGCGGAGGAGGAGCGCGATTATTATTTGGAGCGCAAGTATCCCAGCTTCGGCAACCTGGCCCCGCGCGACATTTCCTCGCGCGCGGCCAAGGAAGTGTGCGACGAGGGCCGGGGCGTCGGGCCGGGCGGGCGCGGGGTTTATCTGGACTTCGCCGACGCCATGCAGCGGCTGGGTGAGCAGGCGGTGCGCGAGCGGTACGGAAATCTTTTTGACATGTACGAAAGGATCACCGGCGAAAACGCCTACCGGGCGCCGATGCGGATTTATCCGGCCGTCCATTACACCATGGGCGGGCTTTGGGTGGATTACAACTTGATGAGCACGGTGCCCGGGTTGTATGTGCTGGGCGAGGCCAATTTTTCCGATCACGGCGCCAACCGTCTCGGCGCCAGCGGCCTGATGCAGGGTTTGGGCGACGGCTATTTT
>Ga0326728_10003679_pt1 | contig 46949 bp, 36 predicted proteins | sample MB3enrmetagenome_FD_207602 | JGI IMG/M metagenome (GOLD analysis project Ga0326728, IMG submission 207602) | Lab enriched peat soil microbial communities from McLean, Ithaca, NY, United States - MB31MN | ecosystem: Environmental > Terrestrial > Soil > Wetlands > Peat | place: USA: New York...
CAGCCCCATTGCCTATGCGGAAAAGTTCGCTCGCTGGCCCAAGAAGTCGCTCTTCATTTATGCCCTCTACGACTTGACTTTCCTGCCTGAGTTCTCGCGCAAGATCATCGCTGAATCCGTTCGTCTCCAGCTTGACCCGAAGGTGGCCGTGTTACCCTGCGGCCATTACACCACAGGAGAGACGCCATTCAAGTTCCTGGACGCCTATTACATGGCTTCCTTCCTCGATTCAGCTTTCAGGGAAGTCTGATAAACAAGGTGGTTTTCACTTCCGTAGCAGAGTATGTTGGCTCATCCTTTGCGTAGGCGCGGAACGCAGCGGCGTTTCAGGCCGCCTCAGCGCGCGTCCCGCAAGGTGGGGTAGCGAGTAGGGGGCGAGATTTCCATTTTTCCCATTGGTCTCATTTTTCTTGCAGTGTTCTGGTTCCGCGGCAGATCATCCCTATGTTTTTCAATGGGTTAGAAGTATCCCGGGGAACATACGTGCGAGCGTATGAATGTGGCATTTTGACACACTTGCCCGCTTCGCGATAGCCTATGAATGGTGCCTCTCATCTGCGCCGTGGGCGCTTCGGTAGACGGTCAGCTTGTTTCTTGTAGCGGCGGTCTCTGGCCGCCGGTCTTGAACTCTCAAGGAGTTCCGGCGCTCGCTGGGCGTGCCAGCACAGCGTGGCATTAAGGGCCTCGGCCTCTCGCGTTGTTCAAGAGCCAGGGGCCTTACCCATTCCTGTCACTGGCCGCCTCAGACTCGGCTCTTAGCAATACTGGCAGTGGATTTCTTCGCGGCGCGCAAAGATCTTGCATGGCAGGCATCGTTCGCACCGCCGCTTCTGGAATTTGAAATCCGAAATTTGATTTACAGCCGTAGGCCGTGCTGTGCCTCTGTGGGGAGGGTAGTTGATTTTTTCACAGCAAAGACAGCGGGCGTGGTTGGCCTAGCCTTCTTGCTGTCGACGGCGCTCGGCCACAATAGTGACTTGGATATCGTGGGCTAAGCGGACGACCCGTTCCACCAAGCCGCGGCCAAAAATCATCGGCCATCTCTTCTGCTGCGGCCGGGCAAGGAAGATCTGTGTAATCTTGTGGCGGCGGGCAAAGTCGACCAAAGTTCGGGCCACATCTTCGCCCTGCAACACGCTGGGCTCGATATGCAAGTTCCGGGCGAATTTCATATGCTTTTCCACGGCCTCGCGCTGGCCTGCGGGAATATTATGCAAGCTGCCGTCGCGGAGGACACACACCGCGAAACAATCCGCCTTCAGGTAATCGGCCACGCGCTTGCCGCGCCGGATTAGCGCCGCTGAAGAGGGGTCTTCTGTGACGAGAATGAGGATTCGGTCGGACGCTCGCGGCCTCTGAGACAAAAGCGAGTCATGGTCTTCGCCTCCAAGCCCCACGGCCTCCATTTCGTTCTGGACCGACTGTCGAATGTCAACCTCATGTGCGGTCTGGCGTATCGCCAACTCACGCAAGGCGACCAGAGTCGACTCCTTAAAGAAATTCTCCATCGCCAGGCGCGCCTTTTCGGGTGCATAGACGACGCCGCGCATCAGCCGGTTGAGCAGGGCCTGAGGAGGCAAGTCGACCATGACCACCTCGTCGGCTTGCTTGACGACCCAATCCGGGATGGTTTCACGCACGCGGATGCCGGTGAACTGCCAGACCTGGTCGTTCAGGCTCTCCAGATGTTGCACGTTCATTGTAGTCAACACGTCGATGCCAGCATCCAGCAGGACTTTTACGTCTTGCCAGCGCTTCTCTCGCTCCGACCCCGGGATATTCGTGTGCGCAAACTCGTCGATGACGCAGACTTGGGGACGGCGACGCAGTATGGCATCGACGTCCGTTTCCCCAAACTCGGCTCCCCGGTACTCGATTTTGCGGCGGGCAACGAATTCCAGGCCCTCGGCTTTAGTAATGGTGTCCATGCGCCCGTGGGGCTCGAAATAGCCCAGCACGACGTCAACACCCTCATTCTTCAACTTGTGGGCTTCGTCCAGCATCTGATAAGTCTTGCCGACGCCCGCGGCGTAACCCAGGAAGATCTTAAGCGTGCCTCGACGGACGGACTCGGACATGTACGGCATCCTATACCGGGAAAACTCTGACGTCGATATTCTTCGCTGCCCGGATGAGGTGATCCACAGGCGTCCCAAAGACGCGATCCCACCAGATGTTGCTCATTCTGTTCGCCAAAAAGATCTGAGTAATACCGTGGGCCCGCGCAAACTGCATGATGGTGTAGGCTGGATCCTCGCCATCCAGTGCTTCGATTCGCGCCCCGGCAGCCCGCGCATGCGATAAGTTTCTCTCCAGGAGAGTCTTTTCTTCCAACGTGAGGTCTGGCCGATTAATGTACGCAACAAACAATTCCCCGTGGAATCGCTCGGCGTTGCGCCTTCCGCTGGCGATCATCTCGGCAGCGTCAGCGTAAGGGGAAACACAAACGAGAATGCGCTCATGGGCGCCCCAAACCTGCTCGATGCCATGGCGCGCCAGATAAGCCTCAAGCTGATAGTCGACCACATCTGCAGCCAGCAGGAGCGCAATCTCCCGTAGTCCAGAAAGCTGCTGCGGCAGCATGGTCGTAGCGCGAGGCTCACCATTAACCAGAGGGCTGGAGTCGCGCTGTAGAGCAAAATCGGGCGGTGCGTCCACAATTTCGATTTCGTCCGCATTGCGCAAGAAGCTCTCTGGAACGGTCTCCGTCACGTGCTTACCCGTGATCCTCTCCACTTCCTCCCGCCGTTCCTCGATATGTTGGAGGTTGACCGTGGCAATCACCGAGATGCCCGCCGAAAGCAGGTGCTCCACGTCCTGCCAGCGCTTGGGGTACGGGCTGCCAGGGGGGTTGTCATAAGCCAGACCATCAACCACGCAGACTTGGGGGTGGCGACGCAGGATGGCCTCCACGTCCATCGTGGGCACGCCACCGATGGTACGGAGGGGGATAACGGGCATTTTCTGCAGCAGGGCTTCGACTTCGGCTGAGACTTTGGGCTGGATGGCACCCACTACAACATCCTCGCCTCGTTTCCGCCGGCGCCGCGCCTCATCCAGCATGCGGAATGATTTTCCGACACCTCCCGCGTAGCCGAGAAAAATCTTGAGTCGTCCGCGCCGGGAGTATTGCTCCTCAGCCTGAAGTTGGCGCAACAGTTGCTCAGGGTCTGGACGGCGGTCGGTAGACATGTTCCTTATAAGGGCGGTGAGCCTTCCTGCTTCCAGTAACTATTATGAGCGAGAAAGGCACAAAACGGAAGCTCCCGCACTTGCGCTGGCCTTTACCCATATTCTTGGCTGGACACAGGGGAGGGAAGTCAGAAACTTAGCCCTCTCCCTTGGGGAGAGGGAGGCGGTCCCGCAGTCGCGGGAGAGCCAAGTGAGGGGTTACTTGGTTGTGTCGGCCCATCCGACCGCTCCGCGCCGTGCAAGTGACCCCTCACCCCGGCCCGCTCCGGCTGGTGAAAGCGCCGGCAGCGGCCCACCCCCTCCCCTTGGGAAAGGGCAGAGATCTAATCCCTTGGGAGAGGGCAAAGACCGAATTCCGTCCCTTTCTCGTCGGGAAAGAGGGAGAAGCCAGACGGCTTGAAAGGAGAATTTTGCCTGGGGTAGTTTCCCGACCTGCAATTCAGTCGGGTGTCCCCGAGGAGGGACGGGGATTGGCAGAGAATTCAACTCGATTGCGTCCTGCCTCTTTCGCCCGGTAAAGAGCGGCGTCCGCCGCCCCCAGCAATGCTTCGAAGTCTGCCGGAGCAAGTCGGTTGGCGACTGTCACCCCCAGGCTGATTGAGACCTGGATGGGTTCATTCTTGGCTTTCACCGGCTCTGAATGAACCAGGTGGCATATTCGCCCTGCCAGTTTCAAACCTTCCTCCAGACTGCATTCGGGGAGAACCAAGAGGAACTCTTCCCCACCAAATCGACCGATGGTGTCGTAGCGCCGCAGTGACCTTTGCATTCGGCGAGCCACTTCGCGAAGGACTTCATCCCCGGTCAGGTGTCCGTAGGTGTCGTTAACTCTCTTGAAGTGGTCGATGTCAGCCATGACGATGCATACCGGGTCTCCGGAGCGATATGCCCGACTTAATTCAGCCAACAAGGCATCGAGACATGCCCTGCGATTCAATAGATCCGTCAGGGGATCATGAGTAGCCAATTCCCGGAGCGCCTCCTGCGCGCGGATCAGCCTGTCCTCCAATCCGATGATGCGTTCCCCCGCGTGGATCCGGGCTCTTAGTTCCTGCGGATCAAAAGGCTTGATGAGATAGTCGTCAGCGCCAGCCTCCATACCTTCCACCACGTCTTGCTTTTGGTCCCTGCTTGTCAATAGGAGGAGATAAATGTAAGGTTCTGGCTTCTTTTCCCTGAGCGCACGGCAGATCTCCACACCATCCATGTTTGGCATCATCCAGTCCAGGAGGGCAAGCCGCGGTCTATCCTCCTCCTGAAGCACCTTCCACGCTTCCAGCCCATCGCTCGCCACCACTACTTGGTAACCCCACTTGGTAAGGAAAGTCTTGAGCATATGGCGGAACGTGATTTCATCTTCGGCGACCAGGATTCTCGTGGTGGACATCTTTCTGATTTACCTCACTGTGTTGTTCGGACGGTGAATGTTACGGCGCAACCCTGGGACTTTGAAGTTGCCGTCGCCGTGGGCGAACAAGTCAGCCTGCGGGGGCATTCTAACTTGTTTCCGCGGCAATCAGAGCGTCCTTTTCTCTGTCTCCGCCCGAACGGCGAGTAAAGCTGGCTTCAAGCGTCCCAGTTGAGACTCCAATTCCTGCAGCACACTTTCGGCGTGCATCAAGTCCCCAGCCTGAGCGAGCCTTTCGAGCTTGAACGCAGTTTCCGAGGCCATCTTCGCAGCAAGGTTACTTGTGGAGCCTTTCAGACTATGCGCGCCTCTTTGCAGGGCCTTGGCATCTTTCCTCTCCAGCGCGACCCTGATTTCATCCACAAGACGCGGATACTCCTCCAGAAAAAGGTCCACGAGGTCCCTTAGTAACTGAGGGTCGTTGTCCACGCGAGACACAAGCAGCGCTTCATTGAGAACCTCCACCGGGGGTTCTTCAGGAGGCGCAGGGGTGGGAATGCTGGGCACGTCCATGACGAGCTTTTGGATAGTCTCAAACAGGTTTTGGTGTCGAATGGGCTTGGGCACATAGCCGTCCATGCCTGCTGCCAAGCAACGTTCCCGATCGCCTTTCATGGCGTATGCTGTCAAGGCAATGATCGGGATGTGCTTACCGCTGATCTTTTCCTTCTCACGGATCATAGCGGTGGCCTGAAAGCCATCCATGTCCGGCATTTCCACATCCATCAGTACGATGTCACAATTCGCCGCGTCCTTATCCAAGAGGTCGACAGCTTCTCGGCCGGTCGTGACTGCCATAACGGTGTGTCCATGTTTCTGGAGCAGGCGCGTCACGAGCTCTCGGTTGATCGCGTTGTCCTCTGCCACAAGGATGCGGAGCTTGCGACGCGTTTCTCGAATCGTGTGACGGGTGACAAGGTCAGGATGGTCCTTTCTCGGGGAGGGCTGGCCAAGAACGAGCAGGATTGCCTCCAAGAGCTCGGACTGCCGGATCGGTTTGACGAGATACGCCGAGATGCCAAGCGCACGGCAGCGGGCGGCGTCACCGCGCTGTCCAGCAGAGGTCAACATCATGATCGCGCCTCCGTCGAGGGTTGAATCTTCCTTGAGCTTCTCAACCACCATGAAGCCGTCCATGCCCGGCATCTGGGCATCAAGCAGAACCAAAGAAAAGGGTTTGCCCATTTGCTTTGCGCGCCGCATCGCGACCAGACCATCCTGCCCGCTCGCCGCCAGCGCGGGCTGCATCGACCAGGACTCGAGCATGGCCTCCAAAATACGCCGATTGGTAGCATTATCGTCGATGACCAGCACAGGCGTACCTTGCAGGCTGACCTCTGCCAGGGGAGCGGGCTGTGGCTGAAGCCCTTTCACAAGGCCAAACTTCGCCGTGAAATGAAATTTGCTTCCTTTGTTCGCTTCGCTCTCCAGCCAAATTCGGCCTTCCATCAGCTTTATCAGTCGGGATGAGATAGCCAAGCCCAGACCGGTCCCACCATATCTACGTGTGGTTGAGCTATCAGCCTGCATGAAGGCCTCAAAAACCCGCTGTTGCTTTTCCCGCGGGATGCCGATGCCAGTGTCGGTGACGCAGAAATGCAGGACGGCCCAATCTTGCCCGTGCGAGTCGACCTCGACGCGCAAGTCCACCTCCCCGCGTTCGGTGAATTTGATGCCATTCCCCACCAAATTCAGAAGGATTTGTCGCAGCCGGCCTGGATCTCCGACTAAGCGAGCCGGAAGGTCGGCCAGGGTCTGCCACGTCAACTCAAGGCCCTTCTCATCGGCCCGGGCGGCGAGTGCCCGCATGGTGTTGCTCAGCGTATCATGCAGGTCGAATTCGCAAAGGTCGAGCGAAAGCCTCCCGGCCTCGATCTTGGAGAAATCCAGGATGTCATTCATCAAGGTCAGGAGGGTGTCAGCGGAGTCCTTCACACTGTTCAGGTACTCTCGCTGCTCACGCGAAAGGGAGGTGTCGAGGGCCAATTCTGTCATGCCCATGATCCCATTCATGGGGGTCCGGATTTCATGGCTCATCATTGCCAGGAACTCGCTCTTGGCCCGGCTCGCAGCTTCCGCAGTCTCTTTGGCGCGGCGCAATTCTTCTTCCGCCTGCCGGCGATCGGATATATCAATCAGGCTCCCTTCGATTAGAGCGATCTCCCCCTCCCCACGCATGACCAGGGTGGCATTCTCCAGGACCCACAAAGGGCTCCCGTCCTTCCTCCGCAAACACTGCTCGAAATTGGTCAGGGTCCCATGCTCCCTCAATCTATCGAGAAACTCATCGCGGGATGAGGCGTCAAAATACAAATCTGCAGCTCTGTGCTCCAACATCTCGGACGCTGACGCGTAGCCAAAAATGCGTGCGCAAGCGTCATTACAGTCCAGAAGACGGCCATCCACCGTGACGCGATACACCCCTGCCAGGTTCCTCTCGAAAAGCAGCCGGTAGCGCTGCTCGGAAGCCCGCACCGCCTCTTCCGCCCGCTTGCGTTCGGTGATATCTCTCGCAAATACCGACACCCCAAACGCCACACCAGTTCGCGCCAGAACGTTGAAGCTCAATTGCAACGTTCTTGGCACTGTTTTCATGTGGTACTCAATTGTGTAGGAGCCTTCCCCCAATGCTCGTTGATAAAACTCAAGCCACTGCTGTCTAAGGTCTTCGGTCGGTAAGAAATCTTCTATACGCATTCCCGCCTTAGTGCGAATGCCGAACCTCTGGAGGAAGAAGTCAACGAAGCCTTGGTTAAACGTAAGGAGACCCAAGGACTTGGCATCGACAGACCAGATCAAGTCGGAGGTACTGTTGACAACCGAATTAAGGAGCGCCTGGGATTCCAGCAGCTCCTCCTCGGCCCGCTTGCGCTCGGTGATGTCCTGATTAACGCCGCGGGTCTTAATGGTCAGGCCTTCGCGGTTCTTGATCACCGAGATGCGCACGAGGATGTGCCGTGCCTCGCCATCCCGTCGCCGGATGCGGTGCTCCACCGTCGATGCGGAATCCGGGTCTGTGGTCGCGAGCCCTTTGGCGATCTCGTCCGCAACAATCCGCCAATCCTCCGGAAAAAGGAACTCGCGGGCGTAGGTCTCAGCGGACATCTGGTAGCCGCCTTCGCGCTCCGCCGTCGTGCCGTAAAGAGCGTAAAACCGGTCATTGAAGGTGAACATCCCGGTTGCCGTGTCGAATTCCCAGTGCGCCAACAAAGCCCTGTCCATCGCCTGGGCCAGTTGGCGCTCGCTCTCTTGCAGCGCTTCCTCGACTCGCTTGCGCTCGGTAATGTCGCGCGAGATGCCGAAGGTTCCGATGATGTCTCCGTTGGCGTCACGCACAGGCATCTTCGTGGTCGAGGCCCACGTCGCATGACCATCCGACCAGGTTTCCTTCTCCTCCTTGCCCAACACCGGCTGGCCCGTTCCGATGATCTCCTGCTCGTCGGCATAGGTCTGTTGGGCATGTTCGCCAGTGAAGAAGTCGAAGTCGGTCTTGCCCACCGCTTGGGTGGGGTCGCTTAGCCCAAAGCTCTTAGCGAGCGCTTTATTGATCCGGGTAAAACGGCTCTCCCGATCCTTGAAGTAGATCGCGTCGGGGACATTGTCCATGAGGGTGCGGAGGAGATGCCTCTCCTCAATCAGCGCCGCTTCCGCCCGCTTGCGCTCCGTGATGTCACGGGCAATAGACGCGGCACCCACCACGTCTCCCGCCGCATTCCGGATCGGAGATATCGTGAGGGAGACATCAATCCGGCTGCCATCCTTTCGCACTCGTACGGTCTCAAAATGGGTGATTTTCTCCCCCTGCCTGAGCCTGTGCACCAGCGTCGCCAATTCGGCAACGTGCTCGGAGGCCGCAAGCATTGATACGGACTTTCCCATGATCTCGTCGGCCCGGTAGCCGAAGATCACTTCAGCGCCCTTGTTCCAACTGGTAATCGTCCCATCCAATGTCCTGCTGATAATGGCATCGTCGGACGACTCAACGATGGTAGCCAGCTTCGAGCGCACTTCCTCGGCCCGTGTGCGCTCGGTAACGTCCCGAAATACCCAGACCCTTCCAACGTTCTTCCCTCGAACTCGCTGAGGGTTGGAGTGCCTCTCGAGGGTTCTTCCATCCTTGAGTTCAATGACGTCATCACTTTGCCCGTCCGGATGGGCGTAAAGCTGGGCCACCCTCAGATGGAAACTTTCCGGGTCCTTCAATTGCGAGGAGATGTAGGAAGCCACTTTGTCCTGGTCCATCGAGGCGAGAATAGACTTCGGAATCCGCCAAAGCTCTCCGAATTTCTCATTGAGAGCGGTGATTTTCCCCCGTTCATCAACAACCAGGATTCCCTCCGCGGTGGACTCCAATGTCGCCCGAATCGTCTCGGTTTGATTCTGCACGCGCCGTTTAAGCATGACTACCCAAACTAGCCCCGAGAGGATGATCAATCCGGTGAGTCCCAGCAGGGAGAGCGCGCGCTCAAGGGTCCACCACGGAGGCTGGTGAATAACCACCACATCTTCCGGCGCCCGAAGCAGAAGTCCGAAGTCTACGGGGGCCCTGTTCTCATCGGCACGAATGCTGCATATCCCGGTCAGTTGCACCAAGCTGCCAACCCGCAGGTGGGCCAGAGCTTGCCCTGCTGTCGCCTCCTCAAGTTCAGCCCTAAAATTCAGGTTGCCCGTGCTGATAGAAAGTGTTCGTTGGCCCGCTTGCCTACCGAAGTCCAGCAATCGTCCTTGGATTCGAATCAGTTCGGAGTCAAAGTTGCCTGCGAGCGCCTGCTGTGCCGTCACGGTTACCGGCTTTGGCGGCGGACCTGTTCCGATTTTCCTGAATATCGCATCTTTCAAGATGGGGCTGTAATTACCCACCGCAGGAAATCCAACGACGTCGACCCGATCCCCGGGCTTGAGCGCCGTTGTCTGGCTCGTTTGGACTTCCACGCCCTGCTGTCCATCACTGATGAAAATCGATCTCCCCAGGCGCTGAAGATTGACCACTCCCTGAACCCTCACGCGCTGGCCAAATGCTCCCTGTGAACTGAGGTGCAGAACGGTGTGAATGGGACGCAAAGGAACCGAGAAAAGGTCGGCCGGGGCGGGGCGCTCCACGAGCAGATTGTCGAAGCCGGGGACCATCAGCGCGGCGCCGGTGAACTGGAGCTTAGCATTGTAGACGCCGCTCGACACTCCCCTCAGTCGCACTGCTGCTCCTACCAAGTTTTCCGGGGCAGGCTTTTGGCCCAAGACGTAAACCGGAAACTCAACCGCGCTGGAGGCAACGTGCAGGAGTAAGCGTCCATCACTTTTGCCGGTAGACATGATGATGCCTTCCACTTCAACAAACTGGCTATCCTGTATTCCCGACGCAAACTCCTCTCCAGAGACCCTTCGTGGCACTGGCAAAGGAACTTCGCCTAAGATGCGCACGCGGGGATTGTCGATTTGAGGGGCGAAATCCCCTGGCCCCGTTTTGCCCTCAATCTCCACGTGCTGGCCAGCGCGCAACGGAAGCGTCAATTGGCTAGGGTCAACGTAGATTCCGGCGGTTGCATCCTGGACAAAAAAGTCTCCCTGGCTCAAATCGGCGTACGTGACCACCGCATGCAGTTGTACGGGGTAGCCAAGCGCGGCCTTTTCTGAAGAGAGTTCTCTGACCTGGCCAACTTCCTTGAGTACGGGTAGGGTCACGGATGCGCCGCGCCCCTCCTGCTGGTTCATTGCAAACCCAGGCAGGAAGGGAAAAACGAAAACGAGTAGAATCACATGTACAAACCAGTGATGGCCCAGGGGGTGCGAATTGCTGACCATTCTGTGTTCTCCAATCGGTCAATAGGTAACCGCGTGCCAAGGCTCGAAAAGTGACCACTTTCCGTTGCTGCCTTGGCCGCAATGATAGTAAAGGAAGCACGACAAGGCAAGCAGTAGTTCTCGGTTGCGTAATGTCTTGACCTCGAACTCCAGCTTCCCGTTTTTCTTTCCCATGTGTCTCTTTTCGAACTCGGGGACTATGCAGAGTGGAAACTCGGAAGTCGCGCTACCGAGTGGGTTTTCTCGGCGGGTACGTTTGCGCAGAAAATGGGCTGGACCTTGGGGGGACAGTAACCAAGTTGTGACCGGTCAGGGTTCGTGGCGTAACCTGTTCAAGGATCGTGGCGGAAAGTGAGAAATGTTCAGGGATCGTGTCGCAGGCGGTGCGTAAAGACACCACAACGATGGCAGGGCAGCTAGCGACAGGAAGCGGAAAAAACGTAGAAGCCGCCGAGCTAGGAGAAGCGGAGAATGGACCGATCCGCCCTTGCTCTGCGAGGTGAAACAAGGTAAACCCGGCGGCTCCCGCGAAGCTAGATAAAACTTATCCTTGCGCCGGGGCCGACCGCCCCGCCACCGTGGCGGGGATGTAATACCCGCGCGCATAGGCGCTCTGCACCGCGGCCGCGATAAACGCTGAGTGCTCCCCTTCCGGCATCACATGCACAGTCACCCGCCCGCTTGGCGCGTTTTGCGCGCCTGGCGCGAGGCCGGTACCGGCAAGCTCTCGCTCGCCGTATTCGCCTCCACCCCCGTACCCGCCTCCGCGCTCCGCGCGCCCGCCGTACCTTTCCTCGCCATATCCGCCCCCGCCGCCTCCGCCGCCAATTGAAGGCGTTCTGCCACTCTTCCCGGCGACCTTCAGCATGTCGATCCCTGCCCCAATCTCACCCAGGCCGCGCGTTATCAGCGCGGGATTGGGCGGGAAGATGCCGCGAGCGAAGTCGAACGACCCCTCGGCCAGGTAGAAGTAACCCTCCACTTCCGCCTGCGCTTTGCGCCCCGCGATCGCGCCCACAAAGGTGGCAATCTCGGCTGCCGAAGTCTGTATCTTCGCCTCCGCGCGATCTATTTCGGCCTGCACGCACTGCTTCTCGGCTACTTCCTGCTCGTGGAGCTGTTTGAGGTAATTCGCGTTTGCCTGAATCATGGCGTCATAGGCCGCCTTCGCGGCCTCCGCCATGGCTTTGTAGTCACCTGTGAGCCTTGCAATGGCCTGAGCTTGCTCGTTTGCCGCCTGGATGGCCGCCACCGCTTCGTTGTGCTGCTCCTCGATGCGCTGCCGCGCTTCCGCCCTGCCCCGCAGCATCGATCTCTCCTGCTCGTTCCCGATGCGCTCGATGTCCGCAATCTGCCTGGCCGTTTCCTTCCCCAGCTCCTCGCCCGCTCGGGTTTGCTGCTCGCGTTCCCTCTGTAGCTCCTCGGTCAGATGGTGAATGGCCCTTGCCTCGCGTTCCTTCGCTTCTTCCTGCCGGCGCGCTTGCTCGACCGCTTCCCGCCCCAGGCGGTCTTGCAGCGCCATTTCGTGTCGCAGAGCCTCTTCGCTGGCATGGAAAGCTCGCTGATTCCCCTCATACTTCTGCATGGCAGCCCGATATTCCGCGTCGCCCTGTTGCTTCGCGGCCTCCGCAGCCTCTTTTGCTTGGCGCTTCAGCTCTTCCGCCGCTTCTTTAGCCTCCTTGGCCTGCACTTCTGCCATCCGCTCGTGAGCCTGGAATTGGAGCTGGCCTAGCTCATTGATTTTCTTATCTACCTCTTCCAGCTTCGTCAAGCCTTCGGCCTGAGCCTCCGCAAGCGTAGGCGCTACCTTCGCGATGGCCTGCGCCAAATCAGTGCCCATTTTCCCCACGAGCGACTGATAGGCCGCATGGAATCTCTCGAGTTGCTTCGCGCGCGCGTCGATTTCCGCGATATCGAAGGTACCGGCCAGGGATGTCTTAAAGTGTGTGAACATCTCTGTGGCTTCCTGGCCCGCGTGCTTGAATGCTGCTGCTGCCGCCGCATCGAGGTCTTTGATAACTTCGTCGCCATGAGTGTAAATCTGGAAGAATTGCTCGTTGATTACTTTGGCCCAGTCGTAGACTTTCTCGACGGCCCAGATGCCCATCAGACCAGCGCCCAAGGCCGCGATATCGGGTAGCATTTTCGCCACTGCGCCTGACATGGCGCGTGGCATGTGGATGCCCAGCTCCTGATTGAGCAGCATCACGGTCTGCCGGTTAGAAAGCAGCGATTTGTCAAGCTGGTCTAGAGGCTGCTCCATCTCATCGAGACTGTTTAGGAAAGCCTCGTTGGTTCGGCTGTAGCTCGCATTAAACTCCTCCTCGAATTGGGCCAGCCCAGGTTTCGCGCCCGAAGGGTCAATCCCCAGCCCGAGAATCAGTCCAACCCCGTCGCCCATCTTCTTACCTCTTTCTCCCGAAGCGGCTCCCCCGGCCCCCCGAAATGGAAGCCGACTCTTTGAGCCGGTACCCGCATCGCTGCGGGGTTAAAGAGAGGGCCGGGCCAGCCGCTAAAAAATCGGATGCGCGTCCATGAACCTTAGAGGAGGCCCGGCATGGACGAGCCGTCTTTCATGGTTTCGGTGGCCCATGAAAGAGAATAAGGCCAGGACGCGCACCCTTCGCACCCTGGATCAAAGGTGCAAACTCTGAAAACCTAATCCTCATCACACGATTCGGAGAGCTTCAGCGCTCTCACCCGCTCCCAAAGTTCCAGGCCCTGGTCGGTGTGAATTACCGCGCGTTCGGCGGCATCGCGTGTCTCGCCACAGTCGCTCATGCGCTGCGCAATTAGATTTTCCAGCCGCGCTTCCTGGCCGATCACCTCCGCTGCAGTATGGTTGAAGGAAGGACTCGGCCCGGTATCCGCCGACTCTGCCAACCTGAGTTTTCGCGCCTGCTTCCACAGCGCGCGGCCTTCTTCTGTGCGAGTCACTTGAAGCTCTGCGAATTGGAGAGTTTCGCCGTGCTGCTCCATCCTCTGCTTTACGAGATACTCGATCCGCGCCTCAATGGCGCTCCGCTGCAAACCCTCAAGATTTGTCACGGCCTCCTCCCTTCGCGGCTGTAAGTAATTCCTGATACGCGCTTCGATGCGCCGCAACTCCAAACCGTCAAGACCTGGCACTTTTTCAATCTCCCGCCCGCGTGATATCCCCTGCTAACCCGCAAAGTGAAGATGCACATTCGGAACTGGCGTACCGCGCCTCTCCTCTAGGTAGGCCTGGCGCCGCTTTTGCTCCAATTCAGAATGCTTCTGTTGCAGGATGTACTTTAACAGTGGGCCTGTTCTCCCGGACTCTGCCTGGACCGCTGCGAAATCCTCCGCAGTCATTAAAGTTGGCGGCAAAGTTTCCCATCCGGATCCGCCCGCTTTCGGGCGGTCATTGCGAAGGAATTCGAGAGCTTCATCTTCTAGCAGGAAAACGGTGTCACCAAAGTGATAGATTGCCTTCCGGGCCAGCGTTTCCTTGGGCTCGAAGTTCTCATCACACACAACGTAGGCTTTCAGATTTTCGCCCTCCCCCAAGAATTTCGCGTTCCATGCTTTCGAGGCGGACACGATATCCAGCGAAAGGACTTCACGCAGGGAGGCGGGAACTCCAGCTTCAAAGTCGCATTGCAATTCGATGGCCGCTGCCTGCTTCCGCATGAAAGCGATTGTCTCCTCGCGCACTTGCAGCATTGCCAGCGCTTCCCTCAACCGCTTTTGGAGTTCATGGTCTATTTCTAGCCGCGCGCCCGCCAAGGCTGCCAGGGCGTCCTGTATTCGCGCGCGCTCTGGCGCGTATGCCTCCACGCCCGCGCGAAAACTATCAAGATTAGATTGCGCTTGGGCAGCGAGTTCTTTGAAAGCCTCGAACTTAAGTTGCTCATCCTCGATCTTTCGCAGTGTGTCGCGAAGAAGCCCATCTGCCCAGCCATTCCCATCATGTATCAATTTTAGCGCGCGTTTCTTCTCTCCGGCGAGCCCTGCGAGCGTATCTTCTGCACGGCGCTTCAGCGTATTACAGCGGGCTAGTTCCTTCTGAAGCGCTTCCTCGTCGCGAATGCTCTTCCTACTTCGCGGTGCCCACCTGCATTCCGGCGCCGGCGCCGGCGCCGCCTCCGCGCAGTCTTGCGGCGCATCTGGCTCCGCTGTAACCGCTGCCGCTTCGCCTGTCTCTGCCAGGATCTCAGTGTTCTGTTTGCCCTTCATAGCCTGTTGCGCCCTTTCCCACATTGATCGTAGCTTCGACATTTACCAGCCCTCTCCTTCGCAATTTCAGCGGCAGTACTCTACGGTAATCAGCAGTTGCGTGGCGTTCCCGATGTACACGTAGATGCTGTTCTTGTCGAAGCCCAGTTTGCCCCCCGCAAAGGAATTGCTGGGGTCTGCGGCTCCCTGCGAGGTATCGAGGCTGGCAAGAACGCCGGGCGCTCCGTTGCCCACGGGAGTCAGGGACACCCGCCGCGGCACGCTGGGCAGCGCCGAAGGAAAAGGGACCGTGTTCGCCGCATTTGGGCTCAATCCAGTAGCCGCGAAAGTTTCCGAGGCAAGCCACAACCCAGCTACGGTCTGTCTGGTATCTTCGCTGATGCTAGCCATTCCTGCCGACATTTTGAATGCCTCCGATCGTCCGATTTCTAGAGGTGCGAAATGTGGTGCAAAACGCGCATCGTTTCCAACCGCGAAGCGCGGCTCTAAGCTGACGTACCGCACCGCCCTGCGAAATGTTCCTCTAAGTGCTGATCCAGCCAGTCCGCAAGAGCCTGCTGGGAATACCTCAGAACCCGGCGCGAAAGCCTTAGATAGGGTGGGCCGTGTCCGTTCCTGCGCCAATCACAAAGCGTCCAGCGCGAAACCTGCAACACGCGGGCAAGGTCGGAAGTGGTCAGCAGTTCCGCCGATCCGCGCGATAAGAGCCTTTGTGGTCCAGCTTGTCCCATCTGACCTAGAAGCGGTGGGCCACCGCTTGCTTTCGCCTCCCTACGCGCCCCAAGGCCATCCCTGAAGAGCACCGGCAGAAGAGGCTGCCTCGATCTCGGCCAACGCCTCTCTTTGTCTTTCTGCCGATGCTCTGCATTCAGGTAGACCTGATTGCTCCGCTTCGGCTCGAATTCCTCCCCGCATGGGCAGATGCATCTCACCCTCAAGGCCCCCGAGTTACTTACCCGTCTTGGGCAGCGGTCGGAAGTACCTAAGCACTCGGCCCAAAATCAGATTCCCCTTGTGTAACCGAAGCTCCTCTTTGGCTCTTGCATAGACTAGCTCCCTGTCGTAGCCATGGGCCTCGGAGCCCCCCTTTAATCGCAACTTGTCGGTCGTTCTTGCCATGAACCAGCGTCCGAATTCCCCGCCGTGAAATTGCCGAGCGGAAATCTCATATGGAAAATCCAAGGGAGGAGAGCCACACGGACGGAGATGGGCATACCAGGGGTTGTATTCGAATTCGTGACCGGTAGCCACTGTGACGCAGGACAGCCGCCCGATGCGGAGCCCTGGATATGGCGGCGCAACAATTTTCATCACTTCAGGCATTGTCTGAAGAAGCACGTCATGGTCCCAGAACGGCTGAAGATCGGCGGAATCATTTGAGGATGTATCTAAAACAACGATATCGCCAGCATGGTTGATCGGCTCGTACCCTGCATCGCCAGAGTAAAGCGGTTTCCGGTCCGATGGTGAGCCTGCCTTCTGGTGATGCATCGGGTCGTATGCAGCCGCCTCGACAACGTAGTAGCCAACGGCGCCGGGGATTGGCACACTCTCCGCAGATTCTAAGATTGGCTCGCTGTCAGGGTCCGTTTTGCGTGGTCCGATAAGGCGTGGGACCGCAATCATTTTGCTGCCGAAGGGCTGCCCGGATTCCTTTAGGAGCTTCCCGGCTGCGAGCAGCATCGCATCGCGGTCCAAGCCAACCTGCGCCCAGAACCAAAGGCAATCGGGATAAGGCGCGATGTTGCCCATCCGCACGTAGGATTCGCAGGAAGGCGTGACATCGGCAGTCTTTGATTCCCAATCCGAAACGGTCGCCTGCGATACGCCAACCATCGCGGCGAACTGGGCTTGCGTTTCGCCGCGCCTTGTCCGCAGCGTGTAAATTCTCTCGGACACTTCTACGGATTTACTCATTTTTTTATCCTCAGATTTTTCTTGACAGCATAATCGCCTTAGTTATACACTATGGGTCAGTCGATATTGTGGAACGGAAGGCAGGCCCTTTGCAATGCCTAAGAATGCCGAAATAATCGGAATCCAGGACCGTGAGCTTCGCCAGCTATTAAGCTTTCTGATTAAGCAGTCCCCAATGAGCCGGGCGCAAATCGCCGAGGAAATGAGCAAATCTCTCGGACAGCCGAACTCAATTTCGCCGCACATGCTGAATGACTGGACTTCCGAGTATCACAAGCCGGCCAGGTTTCCTGCATTTTTCGTCAGGGCATTCTGTGACGCCATAGGCAGTGACCGGTTGCAACGCTGGGCTGCCGGGCCGCGACTACGCAAACTTATCGAATTCGCAGAGCGACACCTTGAACTTGAAGAGCGGCGCGCAGAGCTGCTGAAAGTGAAGCCGCCACGCAAACGAGAAGGCAATCGCCCTCGGAAATCATAACATGAACACTGTTCTACATCCTGGAATGAAAGAACCTTCAGAAATGCCGTGGCTCACAGTCCAGCAGGTAGCAGCTTTCGAGGGCATCTCGCGAATGGAAGTCTATCGCCGGATGCAGCCCGGAGATTCTCACTATCTTATTTCGGCTGACCGGCAAGAGGCAGATGCCCGACCCGGAAGGCTGATTAATCCGCGTTCCATGAGCTTCGATGGGCAAAAGCGCTGGAGGAGAAGCCTTCTCGAAAGCGCCGATATCCCCAGAACTGAATCCATGCCAGCACAGCTTGCCCTTCTCCCACGGACAGAGGTTGATGACCAGATCGACGCTCTCAGGCTTCCGCGTTGCCAGCGTGACGTGATTGTGCGCCGGATTCGCATCGTGAATCTCTTCCTGAATTCCAATTATCGAGTCCTAGGCTTTCGCTCCAAGGGCAAGATGGCGACAGCCATAGCGAAGCAAAATGACACTTCCAGACGGTCAATCGAACGTTGGGTGTCAAGGTGGAAACAGCGCGAGAATCTAATGGACTTGGCCGATCAGCTTCCCGGGCCTTTACCGGGCACAGGCACAGTCCTTGACGCGGACATGCGCGGCCATTTGCACGACTGTTATCTAATCAGGCGTCTCACTCCGAGTCAATGTTATCGCTCTCTGATTATCTACCTTGAGAAAAAACAGAATTCGCCCGGCTGTCGGGTTGCCCATCTCTACCGTATTCCCAGTCGCGCCACAGTCTACCGGTTTCTTCGGTCCCTCGATTCCATTGATGAAGCCGCGCGCGAAGGGCCGGACGCGCTCAAGGCAGCCTGTGGCCACATTGACCGCTCATACCTCGATTTAGCCTCACTCGAATGCGTGGAATCTGACGAGTGGAAACTGGACCTTTTTTCCTATGACCCGCGCCGGGCAGTGAATCGCCGGGGAGAGCCCTGGATTCGCCGCTACTGGCTTCTGACTTTCTATGACGCGCGCGCCATGTATCCGCTGGTCTGGAACCTCTGTGAAGGCTCTGAATACGAACTCCGGCATGGGATTGCTGTCGAAGATGAAATCAACCTCTTTGTGGACCTGGTCCGCGCTTTTGGCGTCCCTCTAGCGATTCACTCCGACCGGGGACGCTTCAGGGGAAAAGTCTGGGGCGGGGAACCTTACCAGCAGCGCATCGACAAGGAGTTTGCCGCTGCGGATGGCATCATGCAGCGCGTGGGCCAGCTTGCAGGCTTTCCCGATGGCATCCGGCACGATATGCCGCGCGTCCACAACCCACGCGGAACACGGTTGGAGCGTTTCCATCGCTGGGCAGCAGATTGGTTCCGTGGAAAGCCCGGCTGGGTTGGCGCGAATACACGCGAGCGCAAAATGACCCACGGCGATGAAGATGCCGAGAGACATAAGCGCTGGTGTGTCGGCAAACTTGCGCCAGGTGAACGCTCGCCATTACTGACGCGCGAGGAAGTGTTGGCCGAGATCAATAAGATGATGGAGGCTTGGCGCGAGCACAATTCCGAGGGAACAGATATGTACGGACTGACCCCGCGCGCGGTCTTTGTCCAATGCTCCCCGACGTCCGGGTTCCCGCGAATCTCTGAGGACCAACTTGCTCTTGCCACTGCTCAGCATTTCGAGAATGAACGCATCGGTAAAGGCGGCGTTATTAAACTACGGGATGGCTCCCGATATTCTCACCCGCTATTGATCGGGATCGCAGGCCAGAAACGCGAGGTTGTCCGCCTGCGGCACGATCACTCATTTGTTACCGTCCTTCCCGCCCAAAAGGGCGAGGAAACTATCATTGCCGCTCGTCGCGTGCGCGTGGGAATGAAGGATCCAGACGAGCTGGCCCGGCAGATGGAGTTGCAGAATCGTATTAACAAGCTGGCAGGAAGGCCCATAGGGTCCCTCGAGTACGATCCTGCTTCTCACTTTGCAGCGGCTCAGGAAGCGCCCGAGCCCGAGCCCCATAGGCTGCCGGACTTCCCCGAGATCGGCTCAGTCGAGTGGGAATCTAATCGAAAACGGCACTGCCCGGAGCCGCGAGGGTTTCCCGAGGCGGAGCCGCTAGATTTTGCCGATTTGGAAAAGTGATCTATGCGCGACATCGTTTCCCGCGCTCTTCGTGCATCCCCGGAGCTCGCCACAGAACTGCTCCGGCGCGGCTTCTTCAGCGCAGAGGAGAAAGCGGAGTTCCTCCAGTTTCTTTCAAAGCAAACCGCAAGATTTCCAAGTTTGGCTCCTGGTCCTGTGCAATTCGCAACTTTGCTCGCCCAGGCCGATACGCAACTTGCCGCGCGCGTGGTATTGCGCAACCTGACACGTCCTAGTGAACTGACTTGGCTTTATCGCGTGCTGCGTTTCCAAGAGCCCAGCGACAAGCGAGACGAACTGGTCCGCATTGTCGAGCGCGCGCTGGAAGGGAGAAAAGGGAATGTCCGCCGCCTCCATTGAAACGCCTCAGCCAGCGGGAACTGCGCTGGTCAACTCGGTGGTGAAAAATCTTTGCGCCCTTGCCGCGCGAGCGTGGGTCAAGCGCTGGATTATCACCTCCACGGCCCCCACGGGAGTCGGCAAAACAACTGCCGTGGACTACGCTGAGCGCACGCTGCCCTTCGACCATCAAGTGATTCGGTGTAAGCAGATCACCACCCGCTACACGCTGCTTCAGTCCTTGGCGCTCGCGCCCGGTGAGAAGTGGAACACACATGGCCGCAACTGGATGCGTGCTTCGGACCTTTACAGCCGCGCTGTGGAACGAATCCAGCAGCGGCCCTATCTTCTCATCATTGATGAGGCCGACCGTCTCCGCATGGACTGCTTTGAAATCTTGCGGGATTTTTGGGACGATGCGCGGCTGCCTATGCTCCTAGTCGGTAATGAGGTTCTAACCGAAAAAATCAATCGGCAGCATGAGCGGCTGTTTCGCCGCATTCGTGTCCGATTCGCCCAGCGGCCATTACGTGAAGCGGATCTCCGCAAAGTGCTCGAATTTATGGGCTACACGATGGCAGATGATGAATTCGTTTTGATCTGGAAGCTAGTAGGAGGTTCGCCGGGCTTCGCGGAAGCCCTGCTCGAAAACGCCAATGAAATCGCGGCTTCTCAGGGAGTGAAGCGTGGAATCGAAGCCCTGGAAGGCGCAATCCGCTACTTCCCCACGCTGAGGGCAGCCGGATAAATTTATAAATCAGGACTGCCCACTGCTGGTACAATGAGCAGTCCCTAACCCAACAAGGAGGCTATATAGTGCAGGAACTCATTACACAATCTGAATTACAGGAGTTCATCCAGGTAAGGGACGCTTGGATGGAAAAGCCTTTCTCTGAAAGGATGGGAGTATGGCGAGCCCCTTTTTGTGATCTGCACGATAGGCTTAATGAACGCTTCGAGGCAGGAGCGACGGTCGAGCCCGGGATACTCAGAATGAGGCGTGATCGAACTGGAGTCATCGTGATAGACGAGAAGGCCGAAAGGTCGCCGCGCAAATTCCGCGCTTCGCAAATTGATACCCCCACCCCCGCTCAACTGCAAGCATGGTTCGATCTGCCCAGTGAGCCGCGCCAAATAGACGGCTCGCCAAGCGGAAGTTAGTCGCGCGCCGTGGGAACCTGGGCCGGGTCCCGGCCCGCCCCGGCTGCATTGCTCTCTTTGCATGCTTTTTGATAGCATCCTCTCGTATGCGATTTATTCCTGGGAGGTGGCCCATGGAGAACGACAATTTGATCAAAGAACTGCGCACTTTGCAGACGGACTTGAAGTTTTTGGGATATGCCATTTGGGCTTTAGGGGCCATGCAAAACCTGCGCGCTTCGACAGATTCCCGATCAGGAGAACATGCGCCGCTCGACCTGAAGTCGCCAGAGCAACGAGAGCTTACCCTTTATGCCCTGAAGGGGTTTCTTACTCTGGCGCAGTTCGTGAGGAATGAATACGAAAAGCCTGACTCGACGCTTCCAATTCTGTCGACCTGGAAGATGTAGGGCTTCTTTTCGCCCTCTGTTATGATGCTCTTTTCACACTACTCTTCCGCACCACCTCTTTTGATGCTCTATTGCGACGATCTTTTCGCATCACTTTGTCAGACTGCAGTTTTCACCCTCTCATTTCGTGTCCACTTTCGATGCTCTTCCGCCCCCTTCAAAAAACCGCGTTACAGTCTCTTTTGAAATTTATCACTTTTAGGTTACACCGATTTTTCGCCCCAGCCGTCTTGTCGCGCTCAGGTTACCAGGATAAGTTCTTCAAGAATAACCACTTACATCATTCCGCCTTTTTCAGCGCCGCAACTTCGCCCACCAGTTGCAACTCGCCACGCTTTAACTCCTTATTTTTCAATTATCCTGTTGCAAGTAGCCTGTAACTTCGCCGCACTTTGCGCCACGATCCCTGAACATCCGCCACATTTCACGCTTGATTCTAAACCACATCCATGCAGCGCCGCCCAGCGCAAGCGCCACGATCCCTGACCGGTTATACAAGTGGTGGAGGCGGGGGGAGTCGAACCCCCGTCCGAAGAGCCGAACGGTCAGGAGACTACATGCTTGTCTCGTTCGCTTAACGCTTTCGCCGGCGGCCCTCAGGAACGGGCAATAACGGACCGCCAGCTAGCCTCAATTCCGCCGAAGCGGATCTCGCCCAAAATTCCGAAGCGATGAACTTTGAGCCATCCCGCCAATCGACGCCTCTTTCCCTCATGCGGGCCTGAAGGAGGAGACGGCCACCTAATTAATTAGGCAGCATAGGCATACTGCGTGTTGGCAGTTGTCTTTGTCCCACGCCGATCTCGGGTGGTGTGGACCCCCGGCATGCCTCCTAAGCGCAAGGACTCCCGTCGAAACCGTGACGCCCCCGCTCTTCTACCTCAGATTACGCCGTGCAGGTGTCCATGTCAAATGAGTGCGCTGGGCGGAAGGCAGAAAGCAAAAGGCGGAAGGCGAAAGACGAAAGGCAAAGGGCAAAAGTTCAAAAGCTGAAAGCCCCAACTGCGAACCGGACCATGGCACAAAGCCGTTGCACCGACGAGGCGCCTTGTACCATAATGAAAGGCGTATCGATTGATTTGGCTGAGGTTGCTGTCCTGCCAGAAAACGACAATGATGCATTAGCCGTGCAAGTCCGCCAGGCACGAGAGCGGTTGGGGGAGAAGTTTCGCGCCCAAGCCGAGCAATTGCAAAAGCTCGAACAAGACTTGAAGGAATTGCGCGACGAGCACGAGCAGTTAGAGTCAGAGGTTTGGCTTCATTTCGAGGCCCTGGAGAAGTCTAAACTTCCCTTTGCGCCGTTGCCCGACGACGCCGTGCTTGCAGCCGTGCGCAACCTCCTCACCGCAACTTTACCCAAACAGGTGTTCAATAAGTTGACGGAGGAAGCTTGCCGGATGGGAGTTCGGGCGGTGGCGTTCGAGGTTCGAGGCAAGGCGGCTTGGGGAGCTTCGGCGCACGGATTCGGGCCTCAACTCACCGAGCAAGGCCTGCACTCCCTAGTAGTGCCCCTGAGTGTAGATACGCCGTTCCGCCAAGCCTTTGAAATCGGCGGGCACTTTGAGGGGGACTCCGATGCGCTGAAGAAGAACGCCAACGTCCTGAACCGGCTCAAGCCAGATTCGGGTGATTCGATCCTGCTTTTGCCGATTCGTTCGGCGGGCGGCGTTTGCGCCATCTTTTACGCTGACTCAGGAGGGAGAGGGGCGTTGCTGCCCGAAGCTGCTCTTCAGCTTCTTGTCGAGTTCGCTGGCGCACAACTCGACCGTTTGGGGGCATTGGATGGCATGGCAACGGCTGGTCAAGATTCTAAAGGGGGGGCGGAATCTGAATCGGCGCCCCATCTGGCGTCTCCAGCAGGGGTTGCCGAGCCGCCCGCAGAGGTCGCAAAGCCTAGTGAGGCTGTTGCATCTCGGGGCGAGACAAGCGCCCCCAGCATCGACGAGCCACTGACTCCTCCGCCCGTGTCGCCGTTGATTGAAGCGGGCGCGCCAGTTGGGCCTCCACCCACCGAGGCGCAGGCTGAATTGCCTGCGCCACGCGCAACGGCAGGATCCGTGCCCGCTCCCCGGCCCGTTCCTGTGCTTGCGATGGAGGGTCAAACGGCAGTTGACGTCCCGCCCACCCCAGCCCCTAGGGCGGGGTTCGACGTCTCGCAACTCAGCGAAGCAGAGCAAAAAATACACAAAGATGCAAGGCGATTCGCGAGACTTCTGGTTTTTGAGATCGAACTCTATAACAAGGCGAAGGTTGCGGAGGGCCGCAAGAGTAAGGACTTGTACAGACTGATGAAACTCGATATTGATCGCAGCCGCCAGACCTTCGAGCAGCGGTTCGGCAAGACCGTTGGCAAGCAGTTCGACTATTTCCACGATGAGCTGGTGAGGACGCTGGCAGGTAACGACCCATCGCTCCTTGGCTCGGGCTATCCTGGTCCTTCCGTGTGAAATTCCATTTCAAAATCCTGGCTGAAGTCTGTTGGGCGCTGCTCGCCGTCCAAATTCTCGTTGAGGCGCGTCCGACGGTTGAGTCTGTTCCCGTACCCCTTCGCGAGTTGGCGGCTCGTGCGGGGGAACGATCCGCTTGGCCACAGTTGCGCCGTTACGCGGAGTCCCAAAAAGCGCCTGAACAACGTGCTCTGGCCTACTTCGCATTAGGTTACCGGGAATACGAGGCGGGTGAGTACCTTGCGGCTGCGGAGGACTTGGGGCAGTCGGCAGCACGCCAGTTCTCCCTGGCTGATTACGCGACCTATTACTCCGCCGCTGCGGCTCTCAAGGCTAACAATCCAGTCCAAGCGGCTGAGGCTGTCCGAGACTTCTCATCCAATTTTCCTGCGAGTCCTCTGCGCTTGCAGGGACTTGAGTTGCTCGCCGAGGCCCTGCTTGATTCCCAGAAGCCACAAGAGGCTGTTCAGGTCCTGACGGGCGAACCCTCGGTGCGCCAGCACGCAACTCTTTCCCTCCTGTTGGCCAAGGCCTACGAGCAGGTTGGCAACCTCGCACAAGCGGCGCGGGCATTCCAGGAAGTGTATTTTGCGTTTGCCGCGTCCTCCCAGGCGAAAGAGGCGGGCGAGGCTCTAGAGAGTCTCCGTTCCCGCCTGGGCGCTGATTTCCCCCAACCCACGGAGGAAATCGAAGCCGCACGCGTAGAATTGCTCTTCAATGCATCGTTGTTTAAGGAGGCGCTTGAGGGCTACGAAGCATTGCTCTCGTCCCGGCCGGCTAGCGCCCATGCGGACGAGTGGAAGTTGGGCCGGGTGCGCTGCCTGCTCCGTTTGCGGCGTGACCGTGAGGCGGTCGAAGCGCTCTCTGTCAGCCTTGCCAGTCCTGCTTTGAACGCGGAGCGGCTGGCCCTGTCGGTGGAGGCTTGCGCCCGGGAAGACAACTCGAGCGGCGCCCTTGCGGCTCTTTCTCAGATTCAGGCCATTGACCCGCATTCTTCGTCGTTCGAGTCGGCGCTTTACTCCACAGGGAACCTCTTCTTCAGGCTGGGCGAGTGGCGAGACGCAGGCCGCCAATACGAGACTCTGGTGGAGTCCTTCCCGCAAGGGAGCCACACGCAAGATGCGGGTTGGCGTCTGATCTGGTGTTATTACATGGCGGGGGCCCATGACAAGGCACGGCAGGCCTTGCAGGACCGTTTAACACATTACCCGCGGTCAAGCCACACCCCTGCCGCGCTATACTGGCTGGGGAGGCTCGAGGAGGAGCAAGGCGACATCAGCAATGCCCAAGCGCTTTATTCCCTCCTCCAAAATCGATTCGCGCATAGCTTTTACGCCGAGCAGGCGAGCTTGCGGGAGCGGAAACTTCCTGCCGATCGCCCCGCTGACGTGCCCTCGCCAAATTCAACCGCTTGGGATGTGGCGCAAGAGATTCCTGCGCGCGATCCCCCTCCTATCCCTTGCTGCTCGTCGAACGTGACATCCGAGTCATTACAACCAGTGCTGGAGCTTCAAGCCTTGAGCTTGGATGGCCTGGCCGAGCAGTATCTTAAGGCGTCGCTCGCCACGCGGCCGGCACCGCTGGAGCTGCGTCTTTTTCTCAGCCGGCTTGAAGCGGAGGAGGGCAATGTGAGCGCTGCGATCTTCGAGGCAATCAAGATCGTGCCTGACTATCCCTCTTACGAATTCTCGGAACTGCCGCGAGAAATATGGAACCTCCTCTTTCCGCAATCGTACTGGAAGCTCGTGCAACGCCAGGCGGGCGCCAACAGGCTTGACCCGTATCTGGTTATGGGCTTGATTCGCCAAGAGTCAGCTTTCAATGCCCGCGCCACATCGTCCGCCGACGCCCACGGCCTGATGCAAGTCTTGCCGAAAACTGCCAGCCGCAGCAAGCGCCCGTCCAGGATTCGTTCCACCGGCGCGCGGCTTTATAACCCCACCTATAACATCCGGTTTGGTTGTTCCTATTTGCGAAGTCTATTGAAGGATTTCGACGGCCAGCCGGAGATGGCGCTGGCTGCTTACAACGCCGGCGACTATCGCGTCAGGGACTGGTTGAAAAGCCATTCGTTCCGCGACTCCTCGGAATTTCTCGAGGCTATCCCGATTCGCGCCACGCGTGTCTATGTGGAGTCTGTCTTGCGCGACGCAGCCATTTACCGGCAGTTGATGACGGGATCGGCAAAGTTTGCGGTGTGCAGCAAATAATTAAATCGGAATCTCCAGGCGCGGCGTTAGCCCCGAGACCAGATAATTCACCAAGGCATCCAGCAGGTCGGTGGCATAGGGATCGCTGCCATAAGTTGTGGCAAGAGAGAAAGTGCAGATGAGGAGCGTGCCCTTACCGCATTTCGCCTGAATAAGCACGCCGACGTTGGAGTGAATCCAGCCATAGAACATTCCCGCCAGCACATCGGGGAAGTCCTGGGGTGCAATCCCCTGCACGACTGCGGCGGCGGTGACCGCCTGGGCCTCGAATCCTGGCATGGTATCAAATCCAATCGCGGTGAAAGGCGGCTGCGTGTTCCGGACCCAGAGGAAATCAGATATCCAGTTTCCCTCGTAGTCGCTGCCCGCGCGGGGAACAATTTCGATTCCAGGCGCCAGGGTCTGGCGGTCGCTGGCCAGCAGGATGACTCGGTCACCGGCCTGCAACTTCTTCTTCACCTCCGCGTCAAAAGTCGAAGCAATTAGGACGGGCAGCGCTTCCGACCCGGTCGGTGCGGGGTAGTTGCGAGCCCGCATTTCATTGACCAGCCGCCGCAGCCTGCCCGCCGGGTCATAGAACGAGACCGGAGGCGGCAGTTCGGGGTGTTGAGCTGGATAGATGTAGAACGGCAAGGAATTCTCCGCCAGGCTCTTGCCCTCCGAAACCATCCCAACCTTCAGTGCTTTCTTGGCAGGAGCGGGCACCGACGGGGCCGCGAATTCGATCTTGCCGATGGGTGTGACAGAGGCGGCAGGGAGGCTGGGGAGCGAAAGCGTTCCGGCCAGCGATGTCCCCTCGACGTTCCATGCGACGCGGCCGCCGTGCAGAGCTTCCTGACTGTAGTGCGAGAGCGAAACCTCGATTCTCACTGTCTCACCGGGATAGTAGTTGCGCTTCTCGGTGCGAAGGACTACCAGATCGTCGCCCTGCAGCTTGGCCAATGAGTCGGCGAAGGCCTTCGGATTTCGCCATATATCCAGCAAGCCATTCGATTCCCAGTTTACGTCCGTGAACTCGGTGATGACGTAACCCTGGATTTCCGGATGTGACCGGATGGATTCGATCTCGTATTTCAGGGAGGCGTATTCGTGCCACTCGGTGGCATCTGTCAGATCGTCGAGACTGGGGAAGAGAGAAGAGTATCGATAGTCAGCATACCTTTGCTCGATCCCCTCGGGTTTCGTAATCTCGCGCCCCCCAAAATCACGGGAAAACCACCAGGGTTTGTCCTCCGGAATACGAGGTAACCCCCAGTTGCCGAATTCGGAGAGCACCAGCGGCTCGTCGCCCTTGGGGGAAGCGTCACCATAAGGACTGAAGAGCCAACCCGGGCGCCGGGCCAGATCCTCCGCCAAGCGGTCAAAGTTGGCGGCGTAGTCGGGAATGGCGGAATAGGTGTGGTAGTCGGCCATGTCGGTGGAAATATGGAAGTTGTCATAACATGCGCTGTTATCATCCACAAGCCAGCCGGGCACGATCTTCTTCGCTTCCTGGTAAGCCTGCTTCAGCCACCGGCGGCCAGCAGCTTCTTTCAGGTTTATTCCCCAGCTCTCGTTGATGAGGCTGGCGATGACGATGCAGGGATGGTTCCAGTCGCGCTCCACCATACCACGCAGCGTCTCCATGCTGCGGCGCTGGGAGTTGTCCGTGAGCTTGTCCCAATTGGGGATTTCGTACCAGACGAGGATCCCCGCTTCATCCGCTGCCTGGAGGTAACGTGGGCCCGGGGCCTTGATGTGGCAGCGCAGCAGATTCAGTCCCAAGGCTTTGGCCTTCTGCATTTCGTCCTTGATGTAATCGAGCGAGGGAGGCGTATAGATCGTCTCGGGATAGAAATCCTGGTCGAGCGCGCCGCGCAGATAAATCGGCTTGCCATTCAGATAGAACTTTCCCTCCCGCGTCTCGAAGCTGCGGAAACCGAAAGCGTAGTCGCGGGAGTCGCCGGAGCTGAGGCTGGCGCGAAGCATGTAAAGCGCCGGATCAGTGGGACTCCACAGCCGCGGGTTGGCGAGATTCCCCGTGAACTCTGCATTGGCTTTTGGGTCGCTGAGGTCTCGGGATGCTTGCCAGACCACCTTGCCGCCGGAGTCATGGATTTCCACAGTGAGATGGGTTGGGCCGCCAGTTTGCGCACCCGAGGCTGGCGTCATGACGGGGACGTTGATCTTGAAGTCTCCATTCGCAGCGGCCAGGACGTGGACGGCGCCCAGGTGAACGCCCGGTCTAACCTGGATTTCGACGCTCTGCCAGAGGCCGCTGGTCTGGACATACCAACTCTGTTTCCCGTGGGGAATCTCGGCGTAGTTGATCCCCTCCACGATATTGGGTTTCGCTCCCGGGTCTACCACCCGCACCGCAATCTGGTTTTCGCCCGCGCGGAGCAGGGAAGTGATGTCAAACTCGAAAGGGGTATAGCCGCCTTCGTGCGTCCCGACCTTCTGCCCGTTGACGTAGACATCAGCAAGATAATCAACCGCACCAAAGCGCAACACGGCCACTTGGTCCGGCGCAGGAGATTGAACGTTCACGGAGCGCCAGTACCAGGCCACTCCGGCGTAGTCCCGCAGGTCCGCGAACTGGGACTGCCAGGAGGAGGGGATGCGCGCCGGGCGCACATTCTCCGCTGCCGAGAGTTTCTGGATGTCCAAGGAGCCACTGGGATCTGCGAGGAAGTGCCAGTCCCCGTCCAGCGAAATCGTTGCGCACCGGGCTGGGGCGCAAAAGAGGCATGCACCGAGGAGGCACAAGATGAGTAAGCATCGACGCATGGTGTTCACCAGTATCCCTGAAAGCTGTAAGTCTAAGCTGCCAGTGAGTGGGAATGCAACCTGGCAATGACAGGTTAATTCGAAAGCCCGGGTTTTGCTACCTCCTGGAGCGCCGGCTGTGCTAGGATGGCGTGGTATGAGAGTTTGAATCTTGGTCCAATCGGAAGACAGACGATGACCCTGAGCATTTCGACGCAACCGGCGGTTTACCATCTTGTTCCTCCTGAAACCCGGGTAGAAACGAACGGCGCAGGTCCTGCTTTCGAGCTCGGCGCGCTGGCGGGGAAGCCCGTGATGATCGTGCTTCGTATTACGGAGATCATCGAACAGGAATCTCTGCATGTCTCGATTTGGGGTTCGCTGGACGGAAAAGATTGGGGACAGCAGGCGTTGTTCTGGTATCCCGAGAAGTTCTACCGGGGAGTTGCGCCTGCGGCTCTCGATTTGCGGCAACTGCCCAGCCTCAAGTTTCTCCGGGCCCATTGGGAAGTCAACCGTTGGGGGCGCGGTGATCCGCGGCCGCTGTTCAAGTTTGGCGTCGAGATTCAGGAACTCGCCACAGAGCCCGGCGCAGCCGCCGGGTAGTTGCTGCGGCAAGGTCGTGTGTTCCGTCCGGCATGGGCAAGCAGTTCAGCGGCTTGAGCGAGGAAACCTACCAGGCTCATCAGAAGCTTGTTGACGGGTCAACTAGTGTGGCGTCGCAGCTAATTCTTTATAACTACCACCCCCATCCCCTCCTTGGCAAGGAGGGGAGCCAACTCATCAAATCCCCTCCTCTTTGAGGAGGGGGCCAGGGGGTGGTGAGCCGACGTGGCCTGTAAAAGCTTAATTGGGATGGCACACCACGTCCCTGCCATCTTTCTCCTGGGAAGCGGCTTCTAAGATCATATGAGATCAAAAACACACTCGATAAGCTGTGCTCTTCTCCTTGGATTCTGCGTTACATCGGGGTTGGCGCAGCAGCCGGCGAAGGACCAGACTCCGCCCAAGCTAGGCGCCAGCGCGGGGGCTGGTTCTGTCCCCGCGACGGAGACCATTCCTGCTTCCCAACCCGCCCAAGCTTCCAAGCCAGTCAATGACCCGGGATTCATGGAGCCAGCCCAAGTGAAAGCTCTTGCGCACAAGATCTGGATCGCGGAATATCGCATCACGGACCTCCTGACGCAGGTGCACCCGGAAAAGTGGAAGACCTCGAACGTGACGCGCAATTCCTTCAACCAGACGCTGGAGAATCTTCACAAGGCGCTGGAGGGGCTGGAGGAATGGCGCGCGCAGTTTGAAAAGCGTCCAGATAGCATGTACTTCGGATTTCAGACCTACGCGGGGATGAATGCGGCGCTGCCCCGTCTGGATGGCGTAGCCCGCGCCGCCAGCCAATTCGAGAATTCCAGCCTCGGCGCCCAGTACAGCCAGGCCGGCAACCAACTCTTTGACCTGCAACAAGCGCTTCAGCCCTATGTCGCTTATCTCTTGCGCAACCCTGACCAACTCCTTTATGCGGCGGAAACCAACCTGGCCGGATGCCAGAACGAATTGGGCAATGCATTGCGTGGGCAGGGAGGACCGGCCAAGCCTCTCAAAAATACCTTTGTTGAGTTTCATCCCAAACGCCATAGGAAAGGGCAGCCTGAGTCAACCGACAACCGAAACTCCCACTAGAGTGGAGAGAAGAGGGCCGCAAGCAAGAGCGAAAAGAGACCGCAACCCTAGTCCGAACCCGTTGGCTCCCGACGGCGCGAGGTCGTGCCATTTGACGTCAGCGTACCACCGCTGCAAGGCGTAGGTTGGAGTCGAGCCGGGGCCGTTGGGCAACCTGCGCCCTGACTGGGATTTATACGCTTGTCTTCCAACCCGGCTGCGGTGCTGGTGGCTAAGATGATATTCCGAATGACACCACGACCAAAATTTCGGAAGTCGTGCGCCGGGTAATTCCAACTTGAATCGGCAGGGCTGTGGGGGTAAGCTTTGGGGCCAAGCAGAAGCTCGAATTGGAAATCTGGACCATGAACTGGGAGGTGGTATGAGGAAGAGAACGTTATCCGTGGAATGCTCTGCGGCTGGCGTTCACAGCCGGCGCGAATTCCTACAAACTGCGAGCGCGATGGCGGCGGGCCTGATGACCGCTCCATTGGCGGGGACTGAACCGGGTGCTGCCTTGCCCACGGTAGCCCTCGGCCCGCACCGCGTGACACGCCTCATTGCTGGAAATAACCCCATGAGCGGATATTCGCACTTTAATCGGTTGCTCGATCGACTTATGGTGGACTACTTCACGGATGAGCGCAAAATAGAATTTCTGCTCAACTGCCAGAAAGCGGGCATCAACACCTGGCAGACCGCCTACAACGAGCACCTCTTCAGGCTTTTGCGTGAAGCCGGGTGGAAGATGAACTGGCTCTGGCTGACCGATCTTGAGCGCAGGAGCAACTCCCCTGAGGCCCCGGATGTCATAAGCCAATGCCGGTCGATTCCGGAAGCGGAGAGACCTATTGGCATGGTCCATCACGGTGAAACCACCGACGTCTTTTTCCGCGAGGGCAAACTCGACCGCATCGTGACGTTCATTAACGCGGTCCACGACCTGGGCCTGCTGGCTGGAATCTCGACGCACAATCCTGGTTTGGTCGAGGCCGTCGAGGAGAAGGGCTGGAACAACGACTTCTACATGACCTGCTTCTACCGCGAGTCGCGCCGCCCCGAGGAGTTCGAGAAGGAAATTGGCGTTATCCCGGTGGGGGAAACTTACCTTTCCACTGACCCACCGCGCATGTGCGCGATGATCCGGCAGACCCGAAAGCCCTGCCTGGGTTTCAAGATCCTGGCGGCAGGGCGGAGATGTGGCTCCCCGGAAGATGTCCGTCGGGCCTTCGAGTTTGCCTTCCAGAACCTCAAGCCCTCCGATGGGGTCATCGTGGGAATGTATCCGCGCTACACCGACCAGGTCAGCGAGAATGCGGGTCTGGTGCGGGAACTTGCGGCGTGAAGTGCTTAGCCCAACTTCCGCGTGGGAGTCATGGATTGAAGGTTGTGGTCGGGCCCGTCAGTTCCGCAAACCATCGCCATAGGGAGGAGAACACGGGGGAAGATATCACTTTGGCAGCGGCGGAGAATAGTGGCGGCGGCAAAGAAAAAGGCTGCCGAGCTTGAAACTCGTATGGATATTGCTGTGGTCGACGCCGGAGGCAACTTGAAGTCGTTTGTGCGTATGGACGGCGCCTGGCTGGGGAGCATCGACATTTCCATCCGCAAGGCGCGCACCGCCCGCTGGTTTGATATGAACACAGGAGCAATCGGAAAGTATTCCCAACCCGGGGGCCCTCTTTTTGGAATGCAGCATAGCAACAGTGGACTGATCACCTTCCCCGGTGGCGTCCCTCTGAAGGACAGCAAGGGCAATGTTGTGGGGGCGGTCGGTGTTAGCGGGAGCGCGGTCGAAAACGATCACGCTGTGGCGATGGCAGGCGCTGAAGCCTTGAGCAAATAGGACGCCCTCATGAAGAAGTCGGGAGATGCCAAGGCATCAGACATGAGCCCGCGTGGTAGCGCAGGGCCGGAGTGCGGGCCCTGCGCTAGATGTTCTTACCTTTCAAAGCCTCTGGACTGCAAGCCCTTCTATCCCGTATAAATTCACTTGAGGAGGTGACGATGAGACGCAATTCTTGGCTGATGTTTTTTGTGTTCGCAGGGCTCTTTGCGCCCGCACCGGTACGGGGACAACTCGTTCCGGAGTTCAAGCCGCCCAAAGCAAACTGCTGCCTGCCATCCGCCGCGCAAAGCCTTGCCGACCAGTTGCAGGATTGGAATCAGGTCGGTCGCTACCATGAGGACGATGTGCGGCTTCAAGCTCAGCCGGCGGAGAAGGGCCGCGTAGTTTTCCTCGGTGACTCGATTACCGACGGCTGGAAACTGACGCAGTATTTTCCTGGCAAGCCATTCGTGAACCGTGGTATTAGCGGGCAAACCACTCCGCAGATGCTGGTACGGTTCTATCCTGATGTGATTAACCTGCATCCTGCGGCGGTGATTATTCTGGCGGGGACGAACGACATTGCGGGCAACACCGGCCCGGAAACTCTCGAAATGATCGAGGACAATTTCCGGGCGATGTGCGAACTGGCACAGGAGCATGACATCAAAATGGTGCTTTGCTTGCTGCTTCCGGTCAGTGACTACACCCAGCACAAGCAGACAGACCACAGGCCGCCCTCTGATATTCTCAAACTCAATGAGTGGCTGCGGCGTTACGCCGCCCAAATCCAGGCGGAGGTTGGGGATTACTATGCGGTCTTGGTGGATAGCAATGGCATGCTGAAGGAAGGCTATTCAGAAGATGGCTTGCATCCCAACCAGCGTGGTTACACGCTGATGGCTCCTGTGGCTGAGGCTGCCATCGAGCGGGGGCTGAAAAGTAAGAAGTAGAAAGTATGAAGTACGGAGAGCAGGGGCTGGCAGAATGCTGAATAACCTTTGTGAACGTTGTCATTCCGAGCGAAGCGAGGAATCTCGCCCTGAAAGCACGCTACTTGCGGGATTCCTCGTCGCCTGCGGCTCCTCGGAATGACAGGCTGGACGGGTTTTTCAGCATCCTGCTGGGGACTGGGGGCTGGGAAGTAAGGAGTGGGGCAATTCGGAATTATGCATTGTATGACGCGTTATGTGCCGCTCTTCGGGCAGACCACGGACAACTGACCACGGACAACTGACCACGGACACGGTGTCAGTTGAACTTTGAGCTGTTGAAGCATAATATCAGCCCACGTCGATTTCGTAGAGGTTTCGCGAACAAAGGGGTTCGCTGATGAATTATCCGGTCTGGGAACCATACATGTTAGGGGGGGGAATGGTCATCGGGATCATCGCCATTCTCCACGTCTTCGTTTCGCATTTTGCGGTGGGCGGCGGTCTCTTTCTTCCCCTCACGGAGCGCAAGGCCTATCGTGAGAACAATCCCGCCCTGCTGGAATACGTGAAGTCCCACTCGAAGTTCTTCGTTCTTGTCGTCCTGGTTTTTGGCGCCGTGAGTGGTGTGGGCATCTGGTGGAGCATCGGCTTGGTGAATCCTGAAGCTACGGCCACGCTCATTCACGTCTTTGTTTGGGGATGGGCGATCGAATGGGTTTTCTTCATTGTGGAGATTGCCGCAGCCTTTATTTACTATTACGGCTGGGACCGGCTTGCCCCCCAGACGCACCTCGCGGTGGGATGGATTTATTTCGGGTCGGCGTGGGCCAGCCTTCTGGTCATCAACGGCATCCTGACGTTCATGCTGACGCCGGGGAGATGGATCGAGACACAGACTTTCGCGTCGGCCTATTTCAACCCCGGCATGTTGCCTTCGCTGGTGGTGCGCACGGGCGTGTGCGTGGCGCTGGCGGGTGTTTATGCCTTGATTACCTCGTCAGCGGTTAGCGACGTTGCCCTGCGGACTGATGTTGTCCGTTATGCCGCCCAATGGCTGCTGATCGGGACGCTGGTTATTCCGTGCGCCGGCGCGTGGTATATCTCCACGCTTCCCAGCATGGCGCGGGAAATTTCCATGGGCGCGGCGCCCCCCGTCACCATCTTCGCCGGGCTTTCAATTTTCCTCTCCGCGCTGGTCGTGACGTTCACTTACTTTGGCCCTTACCAGCACCCACGCTATTTCAACCTGCCCTTTGCTTTCCTGCTCGCCGCCCTTGCCCTTTCCACAACCGGCGTTACGGAATGGGTACGAGAGGCGGTGCGGAAGCCCTACATTATTTACGATTACATGTACGCCAACAGCTTACGCTTGGCGGACGTCGGGCGTGTCCGGGAGCAGGGAGTGCTGAAGTCGGCGCGTTGGGTTCGCCAGCATGACGTGGACCCTAATGCCCTGGAGCGCGCCGGTGAAGAGGCTTTTCGGGTGGAGTGCGCGAGTTGTCATACCGTGAACGGTTACAACAGCATCCGCTTCGCCGTCAAAGGCTGGAGCTGGGTGATGATTGACTACCAGTTGGCCCACCTCAACGAGTTGAAGGGCTTCATGCCGCCGTTCGTAGGGAGCGAGGCCGAACGTAAGGCTTTGGGCGCCTGGCTGGCGAATTTGAACCCGCCGGCGGCCAGCATCGCAATTGAGCCTGGACCTTCTGCCATGAAAGGCCAGTCCCCGGATGCGACTGGAGAAGGAGCGTCGCAACCATGAATCCTGTCATCCCTGCGCCAGTTCCAGTGCCCTTGCCGGCGCCTCCCTGGCTGCTCGAGTTTCTGCTGGTGTTCACATTTATCCTGCACCTGCTGGCGATGAACTTTCTCTTGGGCGGGGTTATCATCCTGAGCATTTCCAGCTTCCTTGGCCGGCGCGATCCCAAGCACCATGAGTTCACTCGCCGGGTTTCCCGCGCCATGCCGTCCGTAACGGCCTTCACCATCACGCTGGGCGTGGCTCCACTGTTGTTTCTGCAGCTCGTTTATGGGCAACTCTTCTACACCTCCTCCGACCTGATGGCCTGGTACTGGCTTGCGGTTGTATTCTTGGTCCTGCTCGGTTACTACGGTGTTTATTGGTATCAAATGCAGCACGACGAGCTTGGGTCAAAGGCGGCATGGGTCATCCTGGTGACCGCCATCCTCTTTATTCAGGTGGCCTTCATCTTTACACAAAACATGACGGCCATGCTGCACCCCCAGGATTTCTACAGCCTGTTTGTGAACGGCAAGGTCGGGACAATTCTTGGCTCCGTCACTTTGCCCAACATTGCCCGTCTCGCTCACTTCATGGTGGCTGCGGTGGCCGTAGCCGGGTTGGGGGTTGCTCTGCTCTCGCGCCGATGGCAAACGGAATCGCCGGAACTGGCGGATTGGGGGAGACGTTACGGCGTGACTTGGTTCATGGGCGGGACCTTGGTGCAGTTTTTGGTCGGACTGTGGTTTTTGTTCAGCCTTCCGGTGGAAATCCGTCAGGCCTTGGTGGGCGACAAGCTCGCCGTGGGCATTCTGCTCTTGGCGATTATTCTGGCTTTGCTGGCGCTTTTGAGCGCTCCCAAGAGTTTGTTGGCATCGAGTGTCGCGGTTCTTGGCACTGTGAGTCTGATGGCCGTATTGCGGCACTTGGTGCGCAGCGCTTCTCTGCGCCCCTACTTTGATCCAAACTCGCTGCCAGTGCAGGGCCAATGGGCTGTTTTTTCCATTTTCGTTGTCTTGTTGCTGGCTGGCCTCGCCACCGTCGGCTGGATGCTCTACGTGTTCTTCCGCCCTGCCGCTACGCGTGGGGCATCTACCTAGTGTTGTGTGCCATTTAACTATTTGCGGGCCACGCGCTCTCACCACCCCCTGGCCCCCTCCCGCCGCGGCGGGAGGGGAGTTGCTGCGCTGGCTCCCATCCTTGGTAAGGAGGGGTAGGGGTGGTCGTTGTAGAGAATTAGCCGGGACGGCATACCAGTACTACTCCGCCGGCTTTGCTTCAACTCATCTTGTCTGTTGTCCTCCGGTTGCATTCCCGGTAAGATTCGATTGGAGAGGGGACCGAGCTGAGAAAAAGTCGGGACCGGGGGAGCTTGCGTCCAACATTCACCTGCGATAGCAAGTCGGAAGCGGAGGAGGGATGCGAAAACTTCTTATCGGCGTGATCGTTACATTTGTGTTGACCTTTCCCGTGGCCCGCATAAGAGCGGGGCAGTACCAGTCCGCCTTAAAGCCGGAAAGAAAGATGCTCAAGGTGCGGCAGAAACAAGAATGGAAGGCGCTGAAGCGCCAGCAGAAATTCCAGAAACGCTCCTGGAAGGGCCAGCATCTCTCCAAAGCGACACGGGCGCAATTGAATCACCAGATGCAGCGCGAAAGGCGGGCCTTGCGCGAGACTCAAAGGAACGATCGCCAGAACTTGAAGGACCGCCAGCGACTAATGAACGAAAGGGCGAGGCAAGTCCGTTAGCCGTGGCACCGCCTCGCAAAGCCGGACCTGCTACCATCCGGCGATGGAGTTGAGTATTGGGTACGGACATCCGAGTGGGGAGCGATTGGGCCTCAGCAGTGCGGCTGAACCGTCGAGTACGAACCTCAAGCTTGCGTTGGGCTTCTTTCTCCAGTGAAGTCGAAAGGGTCTTGGGAGGTCGCCATGAAGCAAAGCGGCTGGTTGTTGGTGATAGCATTTCTATTGGTTCCAGTGTTGGGGGCGCAGGATGCCCAAAAGCCAGAAGGAGAACCGGAGCAAAAGCCCACCCTCGGCCCCGCACCTGCGCCCGGTACGCAAGCTCCTCGAACAGCCACCGTGAACGACTACCGAAAGCTCATGCGAATTCGCAGCATCTACATCGAGAAGATGGACAACGCCCTGAGCGAAAAGCTGGTCCTGAGCCTTGGGAAATTGGGCCGTTTCAGGATCGCATCCAAGCCTAAAGAAGCGGATGCCATAATGACCGGCTCGTGCTTGGAGTCGCGCCGGCTGAAACGGCTTCACTCCGAGGTGTTCATCGCCGATCGAGGTGGCGGGTCAATTTGGCAGGATAACCTCTACCGGCCTTACAACCCTCCTTCCCTCGAACAGGCCGTCAACGAAACCGCGCAGGTGGTGGCGGAACACTTAGGGGAAAGTTTCAGCGAAGCCGCAACGAAGTGAGTGCGAGGATCAGGGCACGGCGTGTAGCATGGGGAGAGGGCGGCATTGCTCAGGTAAGAACCTTACGCTCACTCAGGATCTTCGAGAAGCTCGGGCTGAGTTCTTGAATGGCAGGGATTTCAGTGGCCGATGCGGAAAAGCAAGGCGAAGCCTCTCCCGAGCCCAGGGAGTCCCGCCGCTTTCACCTCGAAGCGGTGGGTATCGCCCGACCCCACAAGGGGTTGTGCAATGTCCAGCTCCTAGAAATCTTGAAGTACGAAACCTGGTGTAAATGAGTCAAGTTTTGAGGTGGCGAGCGCAAGGAGACAGTCCTCCCCTTCGCCGCCGAAAGCGGTCGTCGCGAGTGTTGGGATTCGGCGGAAGCGGGCTCTATGCGCGAGGCGGCGGTTGCCTTGTAAGGCGATGTCCCGGGAACGGGAGCCAAAGTGTGGTCGCAACTGGTGCGACTCGTTGTGCCGAAGTGGTGCGCTTTACCCCACGCCGAATCTCGTCGTAGGTTCGAAGGCATCATAACATGCTCGTCGGGCTGGGGCGAAGCCCCGTTAGTGTAGTGAGTCATAAATATCCTTGACTTTCCTCGGCCCCCCACCCCTGACGCTTGGTACCGGCCTTTTCGTCTCCTGCACTTTTCAGGAGTTTCCTCAAAATTTGGCATGAATTCGGTGTAAATACTGAAAACAAGGCGGATACAAATCTCAAGAAGTGATGGGTTGCGAACACTTCAATTTCGACTCCATAAGGACGGTCTAGCCACTTTTGGAGCGGCCGCGCGCGACTTCCCAAGTTGACGAGGCTAGCGGAAAAGCCTTTATTTTCACTAAAGGCGCCCTGTGGCCCAAGTCGGCGCTCAACATCTTAAAAGAAGTGCCGCACTCACGACAGCGCGTCGAATAAGGTGAATCGCATCCCACGAACAAAAAAATGAGGAAACTCCTCGCACTTTCGTCTTGACACGGGAACCGACTCGTGGTAGCCTATTGGAGTTGTCGAAAGAGAGCGCCGGCAAGCGGACGCGGCAAGGGAACGAAATGGACCTGGCAAGGGGAAAAAGGTGGGGAAACGGCAAAAAGATGTTGTTTTTGCGAAACGAACCTACCGATCTAGTGCAAACAAAGAACTTAGCATTTTGAAACGCTAAAAACGAACTGGTTTTTGAGTGCAAAAACGCCAAAACGAACCCGAAAAAGCGGCCAAAAACCCACCTTTTGTGCGATATCGAAGTCAAAATTCGCGAATCGAAAGGCGGTGGGAGGGCGAATACAAGGGGGGGGCTACACGAGCTTCGAATTTGGTGTCTCCGGGCATTAGAAATCCGTCGGGCGCAGAGCCGCGCTCCGGGGCAGGCGACCGGAGTCGCCAAATGTAAAGAAGCGTTAGACGCGCTGCACTAGCCCCAGCCCTGGTTTTTGAACTGACAACTGAATCCTGAATCCCGAATCCTGCTTATGCACTTGCGCGCTTTCTGCCCCGACGATCTCGAAACACTCTACCAGATCGATCAAGCTTGCTTCGCACCGGGGATTTCCTATCCGCGTGAAGAGTTGAGCAGGTTCATAAGCCAGCGGGGAGGCAGGACATGGGTCGCAGAAGAGAGCGGGGAAATCGCCGGCTTCCTCATTGCCGAGCGCCAAGCGCAGAAAGTGGCGCACATTGTGACCATCGACGTGTTGGACCGCCGGCGCCGGCGAGGAGTCGGACGCTTGCTGATGGAAGCCGCAGAGCATTGGGCGCGGGAGCAGAAGCTGCTGCTTGTCTACCTCGAAACCGCAGAGAACAACACTGCCGCGCAAGCCTTTTATGAGGCGCGCGGTTACAGGAAAGTGGACAGCGTCGCGAACTATTATTCGGACGGTACGTCTGCGTGGGTCATGCTGAAGTGGTTGAAAGGGAAAGAAGCTGCTGGCGTCTGAGTGCTGGAAGCCGGAAGTCGAAAGTTGGAACGCAACACTTTTTGAGGTTGACTTTCGGGACCGAGTGAAGTTGAATGCCCAAATCTGATGAGGGTAAGGAGGCAGAAGAAAGCATACCCAACCGTCGAACTTCCAGGATCGACTGATCCGAGGAGCCCATGCCCATCAAACTGACATCCTCCGATAGCAAGACCATTGTTGTTGCCATCCTCATTGCCGCTTTTTCGCTCGCCATTGGTGTCAAGTACTTCACTCATGCATTTCCGGAGGCGGCGATTCAGTTCCGCGTGAACCGGGACGACTCAGCTCCGCTGGCGCAGAAGTTCCTTGCCGAGCGTGGCTTCAAGCTGGACGGCTACCGTCATTCGGCAGTGTTCGATTACGACGATCAGGCGAAGGTTTATTTGGAGCGTACCCAAGGCCTGGAACGGATGAATCGGCTGACGCGTGGGCCGGTTCATCTTTGGCATTGGTCTCATCGTTGGTTCAAGCCGCAGCAGAAGGAAGAATTCCGGGTAGACTTGACGCCCGCGGGCGATGTGGTGGGTTTCGACCACGATATCCCCGAAGCGGCGCCGGGCGCGGCCCTGGATCAGGCTTCTGCTCGGACCCTTGCGGAGACATTTCTCAATCAGGTGATGGGGCGGAATCTTGCGGACCTCGAGTTCGTTGAGACGCAGACTGAGAAGCGCCCGGCGCGCACCGACCACGACTTTACATGGAAGCAGAAAAGCGTGGACCTCGGTGATGGAAGTCTGCGTATCGAAGTGGAGGTAGATGGCGACCAGGTGGCGGGTTACCGGGAGTTCATCAAGATTCCGGAGCAGTGGGCTCGTGACTACGAAAAGCTCCGCTCACGAAACAATGCCGCTCAAATCGTGGACGAGGTTTTCATGATTCTGTTGCTCGTCGCCATGCTGGTGATTTTAGTCCGACGCCTGCGCGACCGTGATGTGCGGGTCCGGATGTCCCTGGCTTTCGGCGGGATAGCTGCCGCCTTGTTTCTACTGGGTCAGTTGAACGCCTTTTCCTTGGCTGAATTCGGCTACCGAACCACGGACTCCTACTCGAGCTTTGTCACCAATTATCTGTGGGAGACGATTCTTGCGGCACTCGGCATTGGAGCAGCTATTTTCTTGCTAGTGGCTGCTTCCGAGCCGGTGTACCGCGAAGGTTTTCCGAGCCAAATCTCGCTGCGCAGATACTTCAGTTGGCAGGGCCTGCGAAGTCGCTCGTTTTTTATCGCCAATGTGGTGGGAATTACCCTCACCTTCTTCTTTTTTGCTTATCAGACTGTCTTCTACCTTGCGGCTAATAAATTGGGGGCGTGGGCGCCCGCTGATGTTCCCTTTACCGACCTGCTGAATACACGAATCCCCTGGGTCATGGTGCTTTTCATCGGATTCTACCCGGCTGTTTCGGAAGAAATGATGTTCCGGGCTTTTTCCATACCATTCCTGAGAAAGTTGCTGCGGTCCTTGCCTGTAGCGGTGGTGCTCTCGGCTTTCATATGGGGATTCGGCCACGCGGCATACCCGAACCAGCCATTCTTCATTCGTGGCCTTGAGGTGGGACTGGGCGGCATCGTGATGGGCCTGATCATGCTGCGTTTCGGAATTCTGGCCACGCTGATCTGGCACTATTCTGTGGATGCGCTTTACACGGCGTTCCTTCTGATTCGGTCTCCTAATCATTACCTGATGGTGTCGGGCGCTGCCTCCGCGGGCATCATGCTGATCCCGCTGGTGGTTGCGTTGGTCGCCTATTGGCGCACCGGAACTTTCAGCGAAGACGAATCACTCAGCAACGCCGCCGAGGGCATTTCCAGGCCGGTTCGCAAGGAGGTCATCGAACCGGAAGCCGCTCTTGTTTACCAACCACTGTCCCAGAGGCGACTGATTCTCGCCGGACTCCTCACCCTCCTCTTCATTTTGCTGGCTGCGATTCCTGTTTATCGTTTTGGGGAGGGCATCTCGATGAATATCTCTCGCGCGCAAGCCCTGCGCACGGCTGATGCTTACCTCCGGCAGCGCCAGGTGGATCCCGGACGTTACCACCATGTGGCGTGGGTTCACGAAAACGTTGACCCCTTGGCGGTCCGCTATTTGCTCGAGCACAAATCCATCAAGGAGTCTGACCAGACTTACCGGCTGGCGACCCGCCTTGCGGTCTTCGAGGTGCGTTACTTCCGGCCGCTGGAAAAGGACGAGCACCATGTCTTCTTGGATCCGACCAACGGCCAGGTGTTCGGCTATCGAATGTTGTTGGACGACAACGCGCCCGGCGCTTCGCTCTCGCCTGAACAGGCGCAGACCCTGGCAGTAAAGTATGTTGAGGAGCAAGGCTACCATCTTTCGGATTTTGATTTACAGAGCTCGGAAGCGGAGAAACGGAAGGCTCGCGAGGATTATACGCTGGTGTGGCAGGCCAAGGCTGGCGATCCCCGAAATGTGGCAGACGCGCATTATCGCCTCCAGGTTGAATTGGCGGGCGACCAAGTTGTGAGTTTTGCGCGCTCCTTCAAACTTCCGGAAGCGTGGGAACGTGCACGCAGTTCCTCGAGTTTGGTCAATTCGGTGTTGTCTTTTGCAGGATATCTGGTCGGTTTAGCCTTGATCGGAGCCGGCGTGGTCTTGTTGGTCATTCAGATCAGGTCCGGCCAGATGCCTTGGCGCCCTGCCGCGAAGGTGGGCGCGGTGATCTTTGCTTTGGTGATTCTTTCCGAGCTTAATCAATGGCCAGGTTTGGACCGCCAGTATGTGACTTCCATCCCTCTGTCCACTTGGCGGCTGTTCATGGCGGTCGGCTTGGTTGTGGTTCCGTTGCTGGCCGGTTTGCTTTGTTGGTTGCTGGTGGGGCTCGCAGCGAGCCTGTATCCCGAGGCCTGGAATCTCTTGAAGAGCGGCTCCCGGCGCGTGTGGCGGCGAGATGCGGTGGTGTGCATGGTATTGGTTCTGGCCGCGGGGGCGGGCCTGAACAAGCTGGCGGCACTTTTCGCCAGCCGTTTTCACGTCTTTGCCCCAGTGAACATCGAGGTTTTCCCGGAGTTGTTCAATGCCGCTTTGCCGGGCGCGGGCTTTTTCCTGCATGCGCTGGAATTGAGCGTCGTTTTCGTTTGTGGGCTGGGCTTGGCAATCTATGTCATTCGCTTCGGGTGGATCAAGCAGGCTTGGTGGCTGTGGGCTGGAATACTGCTGGGTCTGGTCGGACTGGGGCCGGCGGGCGCGCATTCGGTTCGCGAGTTCTTTGCCGGCTGGGTGATGGGCTTTGTTCCACTTGCGGTTGCGGTGGCGATCGTTTTCTGGTTCTTCCGCAATAACCTGCTGGCCTATTTGGGCGCCGCTTTCTGCCTGCAAGTGGCGCAGCCATTGGTTTCGTTGCTCTCCCAACAAGCTGCTTTCTACCGGTCCAACGGATTGCTGCTTGCCGTCCTGGCGTTCCTCTTCCTGGTGCTGTTGCTTCTTGCAGGCAGGCAAAGTGAAGCTCGGAGCGAGCTGTGATCAAGCTCAATGAAATTGAAGTGAGAGTCCTCGGCGCGCTTGTGGAAAAGGAAATCACCACGCCGGATTACTATCCGCTCTCATTGAACGCCCTCCTCAACGCCTGCAACCAGAAGTCTAACCGCGACCCGGTTATGGCGCTGGACGAGCGTGTGGTGACGCAGGCGCTGGACAGCCTGAATGAAAAAGGCCTGGCGGGCCAAGTGACCAGCGCGGACAGCCGTGTCCCGAAATATGCACACCGGCTGCAGGAAGTCTTCAATTTTGATCGAAGAGAAATGGCCGTACTCTGTGTGCTCCTGCTGCGCGGTCCGCAGACTCCGGGGGAATTACGCGGACGCACAGAAAGGATGTACCAATTCGACGACATCGCAGGGGTGGAGTCCGCGCTTCATCATCTGATGGAAAGGGAACCTCCCCTAGTGAAAAAATTGGCGCGCCAGCCAGGCACGAAGGAGCCGCGTTACGCGCACTTGCTGGCCGGAGAGGTGGAAGGGTGGATCGCGCCGGCAGAAGTACACCCCGTTGCTGCGACAGGCGGTCAAGATGAGCAGCGGATCACGCGCCTGGAAACGGACGTCCAGAGCCTGCGAACAGAAATCGCTGATCTCCGGCAACAACTGGAAGACTTCCGCAAACAATTCTGAGCATTTGTCTCTCTTAGGCAACGATGCGGGAACGCTCCGGCAATGTATCAGCGCTTTCGGTGATTCTCCTGGCGCTCATCCTTGAGCTCCTTTCCCCGTCCACCTCTGCGCGCGAGCTGAACGGCGGAGCGTTCTCCCGGCCACTTCAATTAGCCTCGGATGAATTCAAGGCCGAGCGAGAACAGATGGTTCGCGAACAGATTGAAGCTCGCGGCATTCGCGACGCCCGCGTTCTGGCCGCCTTGCGCAAGGTCCCTCGCCACCTGTTTGTGCCGCCGGAGGAACAGGGCCAAGCCTACAACGATTACCCGCTGGCGATTGGGCATGCGCAAACCATTTCTCAGCCCTATGTCGTCGCTTATATGACGGAAGCGCTGGAACTCAAGCCGCGCGACCGCGTGCTGGAAATCGGTACGGGCTCGGGTTATCAGGCGGCGATCCTGGCGGAGTTGGCCGCGGAGGTTTATTCCATCGAGATTGTTGAGCCTTTGGCCAAGCAAGCGGAAGCTCGCTTGCGACGCCTGGGTTACTCCAACGTGCAAGTTCGCGCCGGCGACGGCTACCGGGGGTGGCCGGAGGCGGCGCCCTTCGACGCCATCATCGTCACCGCCGCCCCCACCCACGTCCCCCAGCCACTCGTCGACCAGTTGCGTGAGGGCGGGCGCATGGTTCTTCCTCTGGGGCAGTGGGACCAGGATTTGGTCCGCCTCCGCCGAACCCGCCAGGGAATCCTGCGCGAGGTTCTCCTCCCCGTCCGCTTCGTTCCCATGACCGGCGAAGCGGAAAAGCACTCCAACTAGCCGAATTCGCCGTGGACACCAGTGGAAAGCGCAGCCGGCGGGGGCTCACCATTGACCGCGAGCGCCTGCCAGGCGATGAGAACGCGAGGACTTGAATCTGAAAGCCGCGGACCTGCAAAACAGGTCGGCGCCACGCTATCTCGCCACTCGTCACTGATTCATTGGTCGGGGCGCGCGGATTCGAACCGCGGACCTCTTGCGCCCAAGGCAAGCGCGCTACCAGGCTGCGCCACGCCCCGAAATGAAACACCATTTCATTTTGCCAAGCTTCTTTCGGGGTGTCCAGTGCGAATCACGGCGGAGGGGACTTGCCCACGAGCTGGATTCCTCCCGCCGCGCCGGGACGGGAATGACCGCAGGCAGTCGCTGGGCGGCTCCGCATGTAGCATCGGCACAGTTCCTCGGCAGAGCAGGGCCGCACCGACTTGGCGCCCTGGTGTATGATTCTCCCAGCCCCGAGAGGGGAAGCAAGCGCGTTTGCTGACAGCTTTGAGAAGGGGGTGCAGAATGGCTCGAAAGAAGATCCTGATGCTGGTTGGGGACTACGTTGAGGACTACGAGGTCATGGTGCCATTTCAAGCTTTGCAGATGGTTGGGCACACCGTTCATGCGGTCTGCCCGGATAAGAAGGCGGGAGCAACGGTCCGAACGGCCATCCACGACTTCGAAGGCGATCAAACTTACAGCGAGAAGCGGGGGCATAACTTCGCGCTCAACGCCAGCTTCGACGAGGTGAAGCCGGAGGATTACGATGCTCTGGTAATACCGGGTGGACGCGCGCCCGAATACCTCCGCCTGAATAAGAGGGTTATCGAGATTGTGCAGCATTTCAGCGATGCCGGGAAACCCATCGCGGCCATCTGCCATGGGGCTCAGATTCTTGCCGCCGCCGGCATTCTAAAAGGCCGAGAGTGTAGTTGTTATCCCGCCGTTTCGCCCGAGGTGACAGCGGCAGGCGGCGCTTACGTTGACCTGCACATGGATGAAGCGCGCCTTGACCGAAACCTCGTCACGGCGCCGGCTTGGCCCGCTCACCCGGCATGGCTTGCCACGTTCCTGCAAGTGTTGGGGACCAGAATCGAGCCCTAGCCGGAAAGGCAGGATTCAGGATTCAGGAGTCAGGAGTCAGAAGAAGAGGTTCCAGGTGTCGGGTGTCAGGTGCCAGGGACTGGGGCTCAGGAGTTGGGCAGACCCTCTCCCCTAAAGCGGAGGGACACGGGGCCGAGGGGCTGATACCCGATAGCTGACGGCTGATAGCTGATAGCTTAATCTGCTTCCATGTCAGACTCGAATGTTGGTAATGTAAGGGGTATATGCGCTTTGAACTTTTCGTGGCGCTGCGGTACCTGAAGGCCAAGCGGAGGCAATCTGTCATCTCCGTGGTCACCGTGATTTCGATTCTAGGGGTCATGGCTGGCGTATGCGCGTTGGTTGTGGCTCTGGCGATTAACAACGGTTTCCGCGAGGAATTGGAAAAGAGCCTGCTGGGCGCCACCGCCAACGTCAACCTTCTGCGTTCCAAAAACGACGGGATCAAGGACTACGAAGCGCTGACCGCGCGACTTGGCCGGCTACCGCATGTGGCGGCCTGTGCTCCCGCACTCTACGGAGAAGTTCTGGCTTCTTTTCACTCCCGTGCTCAAGGCATAGTCCTGAAAGGTGTTGATCCCCAACGCGAAATCCACGTCGGTGACCTTCTCCTGAGGCTGCGCGAGGGTACTCTCGCGGGCCTTTCGCAGACTCTTGTTGACGCTGACCCAGTCATTCTTGGCAAGGAGTTGGCCAAGTCGCTCGGGGCGTACGTGGGCGACACCATCCTCATCACCAGTCCCCAGGGTTATTTGACTCCCCTGGAGGTAGTTCCAAAATTCCGCCACTTTCGGGTAGTGGGCGTGTTTGACTCCGGGTTCTATGACTTTGACGCCACCTGGGCGTTTACAAACCTTCCTGCGGCGCAACGCCTGTTTGATTTGGCCGATGTGGCTTCCGTGATTGAGTTCAAGATTGATGACATCTATCGCGCCCCTTCCGTGGCCGAACAAATTCGGGAGGCCGCTGGCAAGGGATTTGAGACCACCACCTGGATGGAGCAGAACCGCTCCCTGCTAAGCGCTCTGCGTCTGGAGCGCCTGGTGACCATCTTGACCATTGGCCTGATAGTGGTGGTCGCTGCCCTCAACATCTTCATTACTCTGGCCATGATGGTGATGGAGAAGAACCGGGATATTGCCGTGCTGATGTCCATGGGCGCCAGGAAGAGGCAGGTGTGGGCGGTCTTTACACTTCATGGACTGCTCATCGGCGCCTTCGGGAGTCTGATGGGGCTTCTTCTTGGTTATGGGACTTCCTGGCTTGGGGGCCGTTACAAGCTGGTCCCGCTCCAGGCGGACGTTTACGCGCTAGCCTCAGTACCTTTTCATGCTCGCCCGTGGGACGGGGTTTGGATTGCCCTGGCGGCGCTCAGCATCAGTTTTCTGGCGACGCTTTATCCGTCGCTATCCGCGGCCAGACTGGACCCGGTGGAAATCCTGCGGTACGAATGAAATGATTGATTCATCGAGCCATCTGGCCATTGAGCCATTGAATGGAACAAATGCTCCGGGAGAAAAGTGAAGTTGTACGAATCAAGCCAAGAGGAAACTCGGCACAGCCTGGCTTGAGGCATGGCCTCTGAGCGGCAGGGGAAAGGCCAATGATCCTATGACTCGATGGCCCGATGACCCGATGACTCAATCGTCTGCTGGCGCGCTCTTGCGCACCGCGAATCTTACGAAGATTTTCCGCTCCGGCGACGAGGAGATCGTGGTCTTCGACGATCTGAATCTGGAAGTTCGCGAGGGAGAATTCGTCGCCTTGGTGGGTGAGTCGGGAACGGGCAAAACGACGCTGCTCCATCTCCTCGCCGCTCTGGACACCCCGACGAGGGGTGAGGTATACTTCAATGGGCAGAGACTGAGTGAATTTCGCCAGGAGGAACGCGCCGTCTATCGCAATGTGCGCGTCGGTTTTGTGTGGCAGATGCACTACCTCCTTCCGGAATTCAGCGCGCTCGAAAACGTAGTGATTCCGCAGTTGATTAGCGGGCGTGACTTTTCATTGGCCAAGGGGCGCGCCAGGGA
>Ga0326728_10003680_pt1 | contig 46949 bp, 37 predicted proteins | sample MB3enrmetagenome_FD_207602 | JGI IMG/M metagenome (GOLD analysis project Ga0326728, IMG submission 207602) | Lab enriched peat soil microbial communities from McLean, Ithaca, NY, United States - MB31MN | ecosystem: Environmental > Terrestrial > Soil > Wetlands > Peat | place: USA: New York...
TCGGCGGCGGCCGGGTAGCCGCCATCATTCAAGGGGGTGTGATTCAGTACAGGCTGCTTGTCATTTTCGCGGTCATGGTTCTTCTTTCAATCTATTTTTTCTTTCAGGTATTCTGAGGAAATCAGCCAATGCACATGGCCAGTGCCTCTTTCCCTTTCCTTTCAGCCATTTTGCTCAGTTGCGTTGCCGGGATGATTGTAATCATGCTGATTCCCGCGGATCGCAAAGCGCCGATCAAGTGGGTGAGCGCTTTATTCTCCGGACTCACGCTCGTTTTATCGCTCATTGTATTCTTGTCTTATGACAAAAGCCTCGGCGGGTTTCAATTCGTCGAGAAAGTCCAGTGGATACCGTCTCTGGGGATAAGCTATTTCAATGCCATTGACGGGTTCAGCGCCCCCAACCTGCTTCTTACCGGCATCGTTTTCTTTACCGGCGTTCTCACCATGTGGGAACTCGAAAACAGGGTAAAAGAGTACTTTGCCCTCTATTTTCTGCTCGTAGCCGGCGTCTTCGGTCTATTCATGAGCGTGGACCTCTTCTTTATATTCGTGTGGTATGACGTTTCCCTGTTTCCGATGTATCTGCTGATCGCGATTTGGGGCTCAACCCGGAAGGAGTACGGGGCCATGAAGCTGACCCTTTATCTCCTGGCGGGGAGCGCCCTGATTCTGCCTGCGATAATTTATCTCTATGCCGCGTCCGGCCTTCACACCTTTTCATTCATCTCAATGATGCAACCGGGACATTTGAGCCCGGGCGCGCAGAAGTTTGCATTCCTGCTGCTCTTCCTGGGCTTCGGTATCCTGGCGGGCGTCTGGCCCATGCACACCTGGTCGCCGGTGGGCCATGTCGCGGCGCCAACCGGCGTGAGCATGGTGCACGCGGGCGTTCTGATGAAGATCGGCGCCTTCGGGGTGCTGCGGGTGGCCATCATGCTCTGCCCGCTCGGCTGGATTTACTGGGCCAAGCTCATGGCCGTCCTGGCCGCAGTGGGAATAATCTACGGCGCGCTGGTGGGGTTGAGACAGATAGATCTGAAGTATGTCATCGGATACTCCAGCGTGTCTCACATGGGGGTGGTCGGCCTGGGACTGTCAACGGTTACCGCGGAAGGACTGAACGGCGCCGTCTTCCAGATGTTTGCTCACGGCATCATGACGGCGCTGCTCTTTTCGTCGGTCGGCTACATTTACGACCGGACTCACACGAAGCTGATCCCTGAACTTGGCGGCCTTAGCCGGATCATGCCCGTCGCCTCGGCTTTCTTCATCGTGGCCGCTCTCGCGGGCATGGGTGTCCCGGGCCTGGCAAACTTCTGGGGCGAACTCGTGGTATTCGTCGCTGCTTTCAGGACCTATCCCGTGCTTGGCTTGATTGCGGTCGCGGCGCTGGTCGTCACTGCCCTTTTCATGTTGCGCGTCGTGCAGAAAACTTTTTACGGCCCTGAAAACGAGCGCTTTGCCAAACTGACGGACGTATCTCCGGGGCTGGGAATTCCGAGGATGATTCTGGCCGCGGTGCTGCTGTTTTTGGGGCTCTACCCCGCTTTTCTTTTTGATGTGATCCAGAGCGCATCGGTACCCTTTATGAGTGGACTTCCAAGATGAACTTGAAAATGGCCGGTCCTGAAATTTACTACTTAGCCGCCAGCCTGTGGTTCCTGCTCGCGACATTTTTCGAGGGTGGTTTCAGTCTCCGGGAGGCGCCGCCTGGCGAAGCGCAGGACTCGGACGCGGCGTATCTCCGCCGCCAACACTTCAACGCCCTTTGCCTGGCCCTGGCGGGAATACTCGTCTGCCTCGCTTCCGTATACTCGCAGGGCCAACTTTTCATTCGGGCCTATAAACTGGACCTTTTCTCGCAGGTATTCAAAGTCATTTTATCCCTGGCTCTTTTCCTTATCGTGTGCATATGCGGAGAAATACCCGATATCGGGCGCCGCCGCAGCAACGAGTTTTATTTCCTGCTCTTCACCTGCACTCTGGGACTCATGCTCCTGGTCAGCGCCGACCATCTGCTTTCGATTTACCTGTCGCTCGAGGTATCGAGCTACTCTCTGTATATCCTGGTTGCGCTCAGAAGGTATCAGGGGTTCGGTCTTGAGGCCGGAATAAAGTATTTCCTCATCGGGACCTTCGCATCGGCGGTGATGCTTTTCGGAATGGCCCTTTTATATTCTATGACCGGCACGGCTTACCTTGACGATATGGCGAAGGTTCTGCCGGGAATAATCGGCAGGCCGGGTATTGTGATCGGCTTACTGTTTACGCTCGGCGGGTTCTTTTTCAAGCTGGCGGTGTTTCCCTTCCATCTCTGGGCCCCCGATACCTACCAGGGGGCTTCAAACCAGGTTGCAGCCTATATCGCGACTGCTTCCAAAGTGGCCGCCATTGCCGTGATCCTGCGGGTGTTGGCCTTTGCGGGGCAGGGCAGCATCTATCTCGTCCACGTGCTGGCGGTTTTGTCGGTGGTGTCGATGACCCTGGGAAACCTTGCGGCAATCGTGCAAAAAGATATCAAGAGGCTGCTCGCCTTTTCGACGATAGCCCATTCGGGCTACGTGCTGATCGGCATACTGGTTTTGACCCCGGCGGGGTATTCGGGCGCCATCTATTACGCTCTGGCTATATTGATAATGAAATTCACCGCTTTCATGGTGATAACGGAACTTGCTTCGGATGGGCGCAATCTTCGAGTAGAGGATCTGGCCGGACTGCACCGCCGTTCCCCGATTCTGGCCCTGGCCCTGATGGTATCCCTTTTCAGCCTGGCCGGAATTCCACCGACAATCGGGTTTACCGGAAAGTTCCTCGTTTTTGTGGCGGCCATTGAAAAGGGTTATATCGCGCTGGTAATTATCGCAATGATAAACGTTGTAATATCGCTCTATTACTACCTGCTGATGATCAGGGCCGCCTACCTGTTGGAGCCCGCCGAAGAGTTGCCGCCGCTTGGTGTTTCCATTCCGAAGAAACTGCTCGCGGGAGCATCCACGCTCATGATCGTGCTCGCGGGGGTTTATCCGCCCTGGCTGATTCAGTTGGCTCAAAGCGCCGCTCAGTCTCTGATCCCCTGAAACGGGAGCCCAGATTCTTATACGAAGTTGCGCTCAAGATAATACTATAGAAGCGTGGGGGTCCGTGACCCATAAGCGCTAACTCAAGACCTCATCGAGGGATGGCCTCCGCAGATTCTATGATGGGACTGAAGGGACCATTTGCATAAACCGTCAAGCCCTGATAAGCCGCGGGAAAAACTCATCGTCCTCTGCGTCTCTGCGGTTGATCTTGGCACGCTCAGGTGATTTTCAGAATTTTAAATATCTTATATCCTGCCGTAAACTCTGGTGAGATCGGCAATCTTTCTGGAAAGATCCGGGGTCAACAGGTCTGCGTTGACTCGCCATTCCCAGTTTCCGGTGGGGGTGGAGGGGATGTTCATGCGAGCCTCCGGCCCCAACTCGAGGAAGTCCTGGAGTGGAATCACCGTCGTTGAAGCTACCGACATCATGGCGGTGCGCACCAGTTGCCCGGCGATAGTGTCTTCGTCGAATTCCTTTCCGAAATACGCACGGAGGTTTTCCTTGTCCCTTAGGGTGGCATCCTGCTCAAACCAGCCTTTAATCGTGTTGTTGTCGTGAGTGCCCGTGTAGACGATGCAATTCTCGATATGATTGTGAGGGATGTAAGGATTTTCCGCGGTATTATCCCCGAACGCAAACAGCAGTATTTTCATACCGGGAATCTTGAATTCCCTTATGACTTGCCTGACATCGTCCGTGATGGTGCCGAGGTCTTCGGCGACTATCGAGATCCCGGGAAAGCGCCCCAGCAATGCGTTAAAGAAGTCCCCGGCCGGGGCTTTCACCCATCTGCCGTTGACGGCCGTTTTTTCACCTGCGGGCACCTCCCAGTAATCGACGAACCCACGGAAGTGATCGATCCGGATCAGGTCAAAATATTTCAAATTGTGCCCGATGCGGTTGAGCCACCACTCATATGAAGTCTCTTTGAGCTTGTTCCAACGGTAGACGGGATTCCCCCACAGTTGTCCGGTTTCGCTGAAATAATCAGGGGGGACCCCGGCCACGCCAATCGGTTTTTTTTCGTTGTCGAGATTGAAGTACTCCGGGTTTGCCCAGACGTCCGCGCTGTCGTAGCTGACATAGATCGGGATGTCGCCCATTATATGGATTTGCTTTTGATTGCAGTGGCTTTTGAGAGACGACCATTGCCGGTGAAAAATATACTGGATGAATTTTTCCCGGTTGATTTTTCCCGAGAGTTTTTGCCTCCACTTATCGAGGGACGGTTGGGTTCTGTCCCTGACCTCTGCGGGCCATTGCTGCCACCCAACTCCCGAGAAATGCTCGCGCAGGCTCATGAATATGGCGTAATCATCGAGCCAGTTAGAGTTCTCACGTGCGAAATCTTCATAACCGGGCCGGTTACCGGGCATTGTTTTGAATCTCTCGTAAGCAATGTCGAGGATACGGTTTTTGAACTCAGCCGCCGCCGCATAATCGACCTTGGCCGGATCAATATTCGGGAACTGTCCGACGTCGTGCCGCGAAATGTATCCATCCTCCATGAGCAGTTCCGGAGCAATGAGGAGCGGGTTTCCGGCGAATGCCGAAGAACTGCAGTAGGGTGAGTTGCCGCAAAGAGGAGAAGTAGGGCTGAGGGGAAGCACCTGCCAAAGCCTCTGGCAGGATTCCGAGAGAAAGTCGACAAAAGCGTGCGCCCCTTTTCCCAGGTCTCCGATGCCGAATTCGGAGGGAAGGGAAGTAAGATGCAGCAGAATACCATTCTTTCGAGAGTTCAACCGGCGCTCCTGATTTGGTAAAGTTTTCGTCAGTATGCCTCGTTAAGACAACCACTTAATACATTAAAAGACTAAGGTCTGTCGATAGGGGATGAAGAGTGAGCGGTGAGCGGTGAAGAGAAGTGGGAGGGGCAGAACGATCAAAATATTTTCGTTCCCGCTGTCCAATCCCGGCTTCTCGCTTCTCTTTCCCGGCTATGGTATAACCTTCTCCCAAAAAGGGGGAAAGTATGATCGCGAAGGGTCTTTTGGACAAGATCTACGAGGCGGCGAGCATCCAGAGGTGGAACGATCATGTTCGCCCTGTCGAGTTTACCGAGCTGGACAAGCAGGCTCATAAAATGATCCTTGCCTATGTGCTCGGCAAGCTCGAAGAATCCGAGGGCCATGCCCAGATCGACTGGCTGAAACTGATCCAGGGCGGGATCTTCGAATTCTTCCCGCGAGTAATTCTGACTGACATCAAAGCCCCCGTTTTTCATAAGTTGATGAGCAAAAAAGGGCGGGAGATCAACGCCCTGGTGCTCCAGAAGATTGACGAGGATATCAGGGGGCTGAGAGGAGATTTCCGGGAAAACTTCAGAAAATATCTTTTCGACCCCGACTATGCCCGGTTTGAAAAAAGAATACTCAAGGCCGCCCATTATCTCGCCACCAACTGGGAATTTCAGATCATATACAACACCGCGCCTTTCATCTACGGAATCGATAAAACGAAGGAAGAGATCGAAAACCAGATCGAAGACCACTACGATCTCATCGGTGTGCAGAAACTCTCGCTAAGAAAAAAATCTTTCGGCTTCATAGACCTTTGCGCGCAGCTCAGGTTTCAGCAAAGGTGGGCTCATTCTCAGCGTGTCCCCAAAACATCGGTCCTTGGGCACATGCTCATCGTCGCAATGATGTCCTACTTTTGCTCTCTGGAAATAGGCGCATGCCGCAAACGCACCTACAACAATTTTTTCAGCGGACTTTTCCACGACCTGCCCGAAGTGCTCACGAGGGACATCGTCTCACCCGTCAAAACTTCCGTAGAGGGCCTCGACGAAATAATAAAAGAGTATGAAAAGATGCAGTTCGAGGAACGCATCCTGCCGCTGCTTCCTTCTTCGCTCAGAAGCGAGGTGGTCTATTTCATCGAGGACGAATTCTCGAACCGAATAATGGAAGACGGAATACCCAGGAAAGGCATTCCGGGAACTCAGATGGAGGCCTACAACCAAGACGATTATTCTCCCATAGACGGCGAAATCATCCGGGCCTGTGACAAGCTGGCGGCCTTTATAGAAGCGGCGCTTTCGATCAGGCACGGCATCTGTTCCCATCATCTCCTGGACGGCAGGACGAAAATAGAGCGCGAGTACAGGGACCAGCGTCCCGGCGGTATAAACTTCGCCGAGTTGTTCGATTACTATTCGCAGGAAGGCGACTCCTGGAAGGGTATCGAAAAAGATCCGCCGGAGTGAGAAAGGCGCGGGAAGGGCCGATGACTTAACAGTGGGTTTTCCAGCCTATGAGAGCTGTGATTCAGCGTGTTTTGGAAGCAAGCGTTAAAATCGCGGGAGTTGAAACCGCCCGGATCGGCAGGGGCCTCCTGGTCCTGCTCGGGGTCGGGCAGGCGGACTCCGTCGAGGATGCACGCTACCTTGCGGAGAAAACCGTCTATCTTCGAATATTTCCCGACCAGGCGGACAAAATGAATCTCTCCTTGCTCGACATAGAGGGAGAAATACTGGTTGTGTCCCAGTTCACTTTATACGGCGACTGCCGCAAGGGCAGAAGGCCTTCGTACGCATCGGCCGCCCCGCCCGATACCGCCGTGGCGCTCTACGAATCATTCGTAAAAGAGCTTCGTGAATTTACCCCGAGAGTCAGCACCGGGCGTTTTCAGGAAATGATGGAAGTCTTTCTGGTAAATGACGGGCCGGTAACCTTGATGCTGGACAGCGCGAAGAGTTTTTGAGCATATTGATGCGCGGGGTGATCAGGGGAAACGAAATATTCGTGGGAGAAGAAGCGGAGACGGAAATATATTCACGCAGGAGCGGCAGTGTCCGTAATCTCCGGATTTTTCGGCATTTTTGTATTTATGCACAAGTCATTGAAGGGAATCGCGCCCCTCCAGCTGTTCCATCTATCTTAGCCGGCTTGCCCGTCAACCAGGGCACGATAACAATTACGGCACCGGGGGTTCAGACCCTGACGATCTCGATCACGGCCCCGTAGAATCGAACCACATCATCCTTTCCCCGGAACAGATAGGCCGGGAAAATCCCGGCCTTAAAAGTATCCTGTCCCTGGACCTGCATTAGAGCACGAAAATCCTGTGTGTCTCTTCCCACTTTCCACTTCTGCATGCCATGCATCCCTGGGCAATGCAAATCGTCTGATCCCAATTGAGTTTTTCACTGTCGGAAAAGCAGTTATGTTCATTGATACTGCTCATTGCTTTCTCCTTTGTACTTGAGCTTTTATAATTACTACTTAGGTAACAAATAATAATCATTCTCGTTGATATCTACAACTCTTAAAACAAAACGGCGGCCATTGAGCGGCCGCCGGGGTGAAATCGGAGTCTTGCGGGCTATTTTGCGACTTCCTCATCGCTGAGGTAGCACGCCGGATCGCAGTTCCAGAGGTCGCCGGTGGCGGCTTCCGCGCGTACCCGGAAATTCCCTCCGCAGATCGAAAGCCATCGGCACTCGGCGCAGCGTCCCTTCACATAAAGCTTTTTATCTTTAAGCCGTTTCATCAGCGGATTGGAAAGATCGGTCCAGATTTCACTGAACTTGCGTTCTCTTACGTTTCCGAAAGAATAGTGTCTCCAGAACTGGTCGGCGTGCACGCTTCCGTCCCAACTGATGCATCCTATCCCGCGCCCGGAATTATTTCCTTCATTCATCTCGAGAAGTTCAAGGACTTCGGCCGACCTGGGGGAATTCTCGCGCAGCATCCTCAGGTAGAGGTAAGGGCCGTCCGCGTGGTTGTCCACGGTGAGGACTTCTTTCGGTTTGCCGCGGCCGTTCAGGTCCGCGGTCCTGTCTATTATGAGGTCAACCGCCTCGCGGGTTTCCTGGTGAGACAGGTCCTCCTTCATTAATTCGCTTCCGCGCCCGGCATACACCAGGTGGTAGAAACATACGCGGGGAATGTCATGTTTTTCGATTAGATCGAATATGCCGGGGATTTCCCGCGCATTGAGCCGGTTCATGGTAAAACGCAGGCCGACTTTTATCCCCGCGTCCTGGCAGGCCATAATGCCGTCCATGGCCTTCCGGAAGGCCCCTTTCACACCCCTGAACCGGTCATTCACTTCATCGAGGCCGTCAAGGCTTATCCCGACGTAAGAGAGGCCCACCTTTTTAAGCAGGCCCGCCGTTCGGGAGTCGATCAACGTCCCATTCGTCGAAATCACCGCCCGCATGCCCTTGCCGACTGCATATTCGGCAAGTTCGACAAGGTCCGGCCGAACGAGCGGTTCGCCGCCCGAAAACAGCACCACCGGCGAGCCGAACGCGGCAAGGTCATCCAGGGCCGCTTTGCCTTCAGCGGTCGAAAGCTCGCCCGAAAACTCTTCATCCCTGGCGTGCGCATAGCAATGGACACATTTGAGATTGCAGCGCCGGGTCACGTTCCAGACCACGACAGGTGTTTTATCCGAAGAGAACTGGAGCAGATGGGAGGGCAGCTTGCCGCTGTGGCGCCCGTAGCGCAAAGCATCCGAGGGTTCGACGGTTCCGCAGTAAAGTTTCGATATGCCGATCATGAAAACTCCGGTTCGTATCCGTTCCAATCGTCATACCAAATTGCGTTCAACCACATAATTGTATGGCAATTTGGTAATCGATATATCCATAACGTCCGATAGGCTATATAGCCCCAAAGTCCAGCAAAGGCGAGCAAATTCCACCATTTGCAGAGATATCCCCTGGTGCTGCGATTCGAAGGTCATTACAGATTCATCACAGCAGGTCGGGGTGTGAGCCTCAAGCCCTTACTTGATCTCTTTTTGGAACTCGCCCGGTTTCAGGGGATACTGTTTGTAGCTGTCACGTATCAGTTCATCGAGGTATTTTTGATGGGCGACTACGGCATCCCTGGGCATAATGAACTGGGTTTGCCCGCTTCTATCCGCGATCAGCCTGAATCCGTAATCATAATCCGCCGAAATGTCCCGGCATATCTCGGCTGCGCTCCGGCCCAGGTTCAGCGCCCGGGAGATGATCTCATTTATTGCCTCTTCGTTGAAATGCACTTTGAACCCATGCTTTTCGTAGAAGTCGGCTTCGAACATCCTGATCTGGTTGTAGTTTGTCAAGACCTCCTTGAACACGGCTTCCGCCGGGACCGCGGCCTTGACGTGATAATCCAGCACCAGGTCGGTCCTTTCAGGGGTGAAAACGAGCGGATTCTCGGTGAAGTTCTTTCTCAGGCTGAAGACCTGGCTCCGAACGGTGGATTTTTCCCGTTCGATGAGTTTCCGGTAGATCTCAGCATTGCGGGCCGCTCCCGGTTCTTCGATCAGGAGTTCCATCTCCGCTTCGGGACTTTTCACGATGTCTTCCGTAATGGCCAGTTGCAGAATGTCGGTCGAGGGCAGTTTTTTTTCAAACGGCAGAATGACCCTTTCAAGCACGCTGACCAGACCCCGCGCGCCGGTCTTCTCCGGGTAGGCCCGCTCGGCAATGATATGCAGCGATTCATCCTCGAAACGGATGTCTATCCCGTAGCTCCGGAAGTCTTCCTTCTTGCCGTTTATGATAGGATTATTGGGGTTCTTTAAAATCTCGTACAAATCCTCCACTTCGAGCGGGTCAAGGACGGCAATCACGGGAAGCCTGCCCACGAATTCACTTTCGAACCCGAATTGAATCAGGTCTTCTGCCTTGACCTTCTTTAAAAACTGAAAGTCGTTTTCCCGGCTGTGAATTGCGGCCCCGAATCCTATCTCCTGGGTCTGAAGCCGCCTCTTGGTTATGTCGGCCAAACCGTTGAAAGCTCCGCTCATGATGAAAAGTATGTTTTTCGTATTGACGGTGCGTTTTTCACGTTTACCTGTTTTTCGAAACTGTTCGATCGCCTGCATCTGAGATACCGGGTCGTGCGGCACCTTGAGGTCAACTTCCGTTTCTTCCATCGGCTTTAGCAGCGCGCGCTGCACTCCGGTCCGCGATACGTCGGGACCCAGAAGGTGTTGGGAAGAAGCGATCTTGTCGATTTCGTCGATGTAGATGATGCCGTGTTCGGCCAGTTCGATGTCTTCATCGGCCTGGATCACCAGTTCCCGGATGAGGTCCTCGACGTCGCCGCCCACGTAGCCGGTTTCGCTGAATTTGGTGGCATCACCCTTGACAAAGGGCACGCCGAGCTTCTGGGCTATGAGCTTGATCAGATAAGTTTTACCGACTCCGGTCGGACCGATCAGGAGAATATTGTTCTTTATCCTCCCCACCATCGGTTCGCTGCCGAATCCGGCGCGACTCTGGAGGTATCTTATCCGGTTGTAATGGGTGCAGATTTTTGTGGCCAGCGTGGCTTTGGGTTCGTCCTGGCGGACCACGTAGCGGTTGAGATATGATTCCAGCTCTTCGGGTTTCATGTCGAAATGAATCTTTTCAACTCCACCCTGTGTCTTCTCATTGCTCACCGATTCACGGCTATGATCTGCGGCCATCATTGGTGAAATTACCTTGATTCGATATCCATATTTCTTGGAAAGATATTCGCTAAGCTCTTTTTCAAGTGTTTCCTGATCCGGGAAGTCCGGAGGTTCGTACTGCATCGCCGATGTCCCTTTCTAATACAGCAGTAACTCTTCGTACTAATCTAAATTCTATCCGCCTTACCCGCAATGGCCGATCCGGCAGACACCTGAAATCTTTAATCATGCTAATTCCATGCCTGGTTTGATCGGATCTATCCGGAGTTTTCGAAATACTTTTCGGCGGCGGGAAATTTAATTGCTTATATCATAACATGGATGTCAAGCCGGGAAGCGCAATTCCGGAATAGTTCGCGCGCCGATACGACCTCAGATCTTCTCGAACAGATCCACGTGAGAAAAGCTGGTAACATCCACAAGCCCCCGGTCCGTGATCTTCAGCTCCGGGATGACCGGAAGAGCCAGAAAAGACAGGGCCATGTAAGGGTTGTCCAGTTCCGACCCCCAATGTTTAAAAAGTGCTTTGAGCACTTTCAGCCTGCTGGAAACCTCGAAGGCGGGCAAAGGAGACATAAGACCCGCAATGGGGAGCGGCAGCACGTCGACCAGGTCGTCAAGCGCCGCCGACATTCCTCCGCCGGTCTCGATCAAAGCGGAGACGGCGGAGTGGATATCTTTATCCGACACTCCCGCCGCGATAATGTTGTGGGAATCGTGCGCAACTGAGGTTGCAACGGCGCCTTTTTTCAATCCAAGTCCGCGGACAAACCCGACCGCGGGGTTCCTGCCCGCTGCATAACGATTGTAGACCGCAATTTTCAGCACATCGCGCTCCGTGTCGCAGACGACGAAGCCGTTTTCTATCTTAGGTTCCAGAAGGAGTTGGCGCGTAAAAAGCGTTGCCTCCAGCGCCTCGATCACCCGCAATTTACCGGGTTTGGCCGGAACGGCGAGCTGTTTTGGGCTGATGCCGCTCATGCGCATCGGGCTTCCAGGCATGGGGGGCATAATCCAGGAGGAAGGATCCACAATAAGTTTTCCTTTCCGCCCGACTTCAATCCCACCCTTGAATACCCGCACCGGGTTCCAGGGATTAAGGGTGGGACTGATGCTGAAATCGGCAAAATAACCGGGGGCAAGCGCCCCTCGCCGGCGCAGGCCGTAATGGTTTGCGGCGGTCCATGAAGCCAGGGTGATGGCCCGCACGGGGTGCATTCCCGCTTCCATCGCCGCATTTATGATGGCATTCATGTGGCCTTTGGCGATGAGTTCGTCCGGATGCACGTCGTCGGACACAAACATGCAGCGGGGCCAGGTGGAATCGTTTACGACCCCGATGAGCTTCTCCAGGTCTTTGGACTGACTTCCCTGGCGAATCATGACAATCATTCCACGCGCCAGCTTTTCAGCCGCTTCTTTGAAACTCGTGCATTCATGGTCCGAATTGATCCCGGCGGACGTGTAGGCGTTCAGGTCCCGGCCGGTGAGCTGCGGGCAATGGCCGTCAATGAGCATGTCCTGGAAAAGCAGCAGCTTATCCAGCACCCCCTGGTCCGCCCCGATCACGCCCGGAAAATTCATCATTTCAGCCAGGCCGAACAAATGTTCGTTTGGGAGCAGGGACTGGAGGTCCACGCCGCTCAGACTGGCGCCCGAGGTCTCCAGATGAGAGGCAGGCACGCAGCCGGGCAGACCCATGAAAATATCCAGGGGAAGATGGCTCGCGCATTCCAGGAAATACCGGATTCCATCCAGGCCCAGAACATTTGCGATTTCGTGCGGGTCCGCCACCACCGCGCTCGTCCCCCACGGCAGCACCGCGGCGCAAAAATTTGCCGGACTCAGAAGAGAACTCTCCATATGAACATGCGCGTCAATGAAGCCGGGGCTGACGTACATGCCATCCGCCCGTATGGTCTGAACGCCTTCATAGTCGCCCCAGCCGGCAATGAACCCGTTCTGAATCGCCAGGTCCGCAGACTCGATCTCTCCGGAAAAAACATTGACCAGACGGCATCCCTTTATGCACAGATCCGCCGGTTTTAAGCCTCTGGCAACTCTTATCAAAGCCTTCAAACGCACCGTATCCAGTTTCATGGCCGCTCCCATAGGTTTGCATCCGAAATTCATTCTAGCTCAGTCGCTTCCTCTGACCTTATATCGGAGGTGGCCGGAAAGTCAAAACGGAATGAACAGGAAGGCAAACAACAGGGAGCCTCTTGCAAAAGTCTTTTACAGTCTGAAGTCCTTTATCGTCATTCCGCCCTCACTAAAAGATCGGGCGCGGACTAAACGCATCACCCGACGTCTGCGCATGTAGCGGGGGACCCGATACGTAGTGAGGGTCCGGCATGTTTTAAGCCGGAATCCAGCCAAGCCGCCGGTCTCTGGCCTGTTTGAACGGGGACTTCTGACTTGAAGTCAGAGAAGAGGTTTTTCAAGGGTCTCTGGACCCCGGCTTTCGAGGCTGTGTCGTAATGGGGAAAACAGTCAGAAAGCGTTGGAAAAGCGGAAAAAAGACCCTGGTTCCCGGCTTTCGCCGGGAAGACGGGCTCTGATTGACGCCAGATTTCCGCCTTTGAGTGGGAATCTCTTAAGAGCCCAACAATTGTGACACAGCCTCTCTCGCCGGGGTGACGGCTTCGTTGAGTTTTGCAAGAGGCTCCAGGGTTTTGGCCGGAGCGCCGGACGCTTGACTCCAAGAAAACTCTTGCAATTAGTTTTTTACTGGAATATACGGTAGTAAATATTTAACTAGTTGATTATCCATTAACTGAATAATAAGGCGGAGTGTATGAAACGTGATGACAGGCTGATCTTTTTGCTGTCAACCGCCCAGCAGGCGGTAAAGAACTACACGAACAAGCTTCTGGCATCGGAAGGCTTGCGAATCACAGTCGCCCAATCCGGCATTCTGTTCCTGCTCAAGCAACGGGATCGCCGGATTATCTCTGAACTTGGGAGGATTTTAGGCGTCGAAAATTCTGCAATGACCGGCCTGGTGGATCGTCTTGAAAAAGCGGGCTTCGTCACGCGGGTTTCGGACCCGGAAGATCGAAGGGCCTTGCGCGTATGTTCAACACCGGCAGGACTGGAGGAGGTTGAGAAGGCAAAGCCGATAATCCGAAGAGTCAACGACGAAATCAAGGCGTCTTTTTCAGCGCAGGAAATCGAGGTTCTCAAAGCAGTGCTCGACGGAATATCAAGTAAGTTCCGGTGATTTGAATCCTTGTGCACAGGGAGGTGTTCCATGAAGGATATGGCGGAGAAAATCAAGGCGTTGTTTCTGGACAGCAAGTTCAGCGTTTTCGGCATGGCCCGGGCTTCCCTGCTTGAAGATGAGCCGTCGGGTTACAGGCCTTCCGACTTGCTTCCCGGCGCGAGGACCATTTTGTGCGTGGGGACGCCGTTCCCGAGGGGAATTTTTATGTCTCCCGGAAAAGAGGAACAAACTTATTGGCGGTCTGCTGCTGTTTACTACCGGCATATGGACGCCATATTGCTGCAAGCCGCCGGTATGATAGAGGAAGATGGCGAGATGGCCGTACCGGTCTATGGATGCTTTCCATACCATGTCCAGGGGTGGGGCGATTTCAGGGGATACCTCAGTCTGGTGAAAGCGGCCGTAGCAGCCGGCATAGGCAGCGCGGGCAAGAACGGCTTGCTTTTCAATTCGAGATATGGCTCGCGATTGCTTCTCGGCGGGATCGTCACAACCGCGCCTTTTATGCCGGCCAGCTATCCGGAGAAAGATGACAAAGGATGTCCGGCGGATTGTCATGTGTGTCGGGAAAGATGTCCCGTACAAGCTATCGACAGGGCCGGGAGGGTGGATCGCGTCGCCTGTCTCAAGCACTCAATGAAAAGCCCGATCTACTCCCACCTGGTGAGAACAGTTAGACCGGGATTTGAAGATCTGGAGATGATAAACCACGTTACGGGAGTGGACGATCACTCCTGGTATACCTGCATCAAATGTGTCTCAACGTGTCCGTATTGACGGAGTGAAGGCGACTGCTTGTCCGATCACTCCGTTCAGGTGCTCGGTGTTGCACGATTCGAAGTCATTTAAGAAAAGATATCAACGGAGTGAGTGTCAGCGGGCTCAGAATGGTAGACAGGAAAACAACGCTGGTGACAAAAATCGGATCGATCTCGAACTCTATAGCCAGGATCGTGGTAACAACCGCGACCGGCATGGCCGACTGGAGGACACCCGCCTGCCTTGCCGCCGCCCCAAGCCCCAAAACCTGCGCCAGTGTAAGCGCCAATATCGCGGACACAATCAGCCTGAGTCCCACGGCATAACTCACCAATCGCAGACTCGCGGGCCTTACCGCCCGTTCCATCTGCATCCCGAGCACCAGAATCATTATGGGGATGGCGGCATCGCCAAGCATTTTAATAGGGCGCATGAGAGCGGGCGGGAGCACTATGCCCGTTAAGATCACCACTATGGCAGCCGATGCGGCGTAGATGGCAGGAATTTTTAAAATGCCCAGCAAAGCTTCACTGATGCTCCTGCGGCCGCTGGATGCGACGAGTATGCCTACGGTATACGTCAGAACGACACTCACCAGGAAATAAATCGTGGCGCGTGCAAGCACTTCCTGCCCAAAAACGAAAAGCGTGAGCGGCAGGCCGTAATTGCCGCCGTTCGCGAACATCACGACCACTATGAAGGCGGTGCTCGTTACCCGGTCAAGCCGCAGCGCGCGGGTCACCAGCCAGGCAATCAGCCCTATGCCGAGTATCGTGCCCGACGCAAGCAGCGTCAGCCTTGCGAACTCGTCGGCGCAAACGTTGGATGTAATGAGTATTTCGAAAATCAGGCACGGTGAGAGCACATAGAAAGTCACCCTGGACAGCGTCCGGACATCGGCCCCCACATAGCGGACGAGCAGGAACCCTATGCCGGCCACGATGAAAATGGGCAAAATATTCTGCCCGAAGATTTCGAGTAGTTCCATCAATTGTAATTCTCCGGTCTGCGTGTGTGCCCGACTCTCACTCGTTGAGAGTTTTTCTCTCACAACGCTAAGAACCTGCCGACGCACCTGTGCTCACCGCCGAGGCGCAGGGCGCGGAGACAAGATCAGAGGCGAGAATACGGCGCACGTGCGCACCGCACGCCGCCGAGCGCTCGCCTGCGGCGCAATTTTTTCCGCAGCCTTTGCGGTGGTGGTGAATTACTACTTCCTGCTTCTTGCACCCTGCTCCTTGATTTGAAATTTCAAATATCTTTGGCCGGTTTTTAGTTGAGAGGCTGCACAACCGCCGCAGGGCACGGAGAAAAACTCAGCGTCCTCTGCGTCTCTGCGGTTGATTTTGGCAAGCCTGCTACCGAATCGGAAAATCGAAGCAGGTGGAGGGGTACGGTTCTCCTGCCAGCGTGAAATGCCACCATTCCTGGGGGTAGGACTTGAATCCGTGCTTCTCCATGACCTCATGCAGCAGCATTCGATTCGCTCTCTGGCCGGGTTCGATTTTGAGATAGGAACTCCAGGATTTAGGCCCAAAATAATCGAAGGCCGTCCCCATATCCAGCTCGACGCCGGGTGAGCGCGCATCGAGCGACACTATGGTCAGATCTACCGTGCTTCCGCGACTGTGGCCCGACTTTTCGACTATATACGCGTCCCGGAAAAGGTCCTCCTTGTTCACATCGGGATAGAATTCCTTTTTCATTCGAACGTTGCCGGTATCTTTAGCCCACCTGACAAAATGATCCACTGCCCGTTGCGGGCGGTATGCATCGAAGACTTTCAGCCCAAGGCCGAACCGGCCGAGTTCTTCCTGAACTTTCCCCAGCGCTTCGGCCGCTTCCACCGTGAGAATGCCTCGGGGGACCGTATACCCGTCAATGCGTTCACCCACGAAATTGTGATCCGTGTAGTACCGGATATCGACCACCAGGCCCGGCACCGCTTCATCTATATAGACGAAGCCTTTCGGCAGAGACCCGCCCCAAGCGCCTCGTGGAAACCAAAACACAGTGAAAACCAGTGTCAGACAGAGAAGAAAAGGAATTAATCTTTTGAAAATCGTCATTATTGCGCTCCCAGGAAGTCGGCGGCGGCAACGGCATAGATGCGAGCGGCCCTGATCAGGTTTTCGATCTTGACGGATTCATTGGCGTTATGCGCCAGGTCGGCCTCTCCAGGGCCGCAGATAACCATGGGGACCTTCAGGACGGGCATGAAGATGGCGCCTTCAGTAAAATAGGGGGCGCCGCCGATCACCGGTTCGGTTCCCAACACTTTCCGGGCGGCTCCCGTAAAGAGTTCCACGAAAGGATCGTCGGCTGGAGTATCTGCGGGGGAGCGGTCGGCAAGCACTCTGATTTCGGACTCGACGCCGGCGGCTTTGGCCGATTTTTCCAAAAGCTCCCGAAACACACCGTAGATGTACTGATGATCCTGCCCCGGCAAAGTGCGCAGGTCGATGACCGCTGTGCAGCGGTCCGGAACGATGTTGGGCCTTGATCCGCCCTGGATGGTTCCGATGTTTATGGTGGGTGAACCGAGTAGGCGGTGCCTTACCGAAAGGTCCAGGGCATTGACCGCTTTCAGGATGAAGTCGGCCATGGGAAGTATCGCGTTCCTGCCCTGGTGAGGCAGTGACGCATGGGCGGCTTTGCCGTGAGTGACGCCTTCGAGCCACAAAGCCCCTCTATGGGCTATATGGACCTCCAGGTCGGTAGGCTCCGCAATAACCAGGCAGCCGGCGCCCTCCAGCATCCCGCCCTCCACCAGGGACCTGGCCCCGACCAAGTCCACTTCCTCTCCGGCGGTGAAGGCCAGGACCAGATCTCCCCGCAGGCGAATCCCCGATCGCCGAACGGCGGCTGCGGCGGCTATCATGGCTGCCACTCCGCCCTTCATATCGGTGCTGCCCCGGCCGAAGATCCTTCCATCGGCCTTGATTCCGGAAAGAGGAGGATATTTCCAGGGTTCGTTGCCGAAAGGAACCGTATCAAGGTGGCCGCTGAGAACCATCGAAGGCTTTTCTCCCGATCCGGAAATGCGGCCGATCAGATTTGCCCGATTATCGCCCAGTGGGAGGAGTTTCGCCTCTATGCCAAAGCCGGAAACTCTATCCCGGAGGATTTCGGCGAGCGGAAGCTCATCGCCCGGAGGATTGGCCGTCTGGATGCGAACCATCTCACAGGTCAGATCCAGCACCAATGCGTCATCGGTAAAGTCAAGGATTTCCTTCACGGCCATGGCCAAATGCCTCCTTTCCAACGAACCGGAGATGATTCCGAGAGTTTTTCTCTCACAATGTCAAAACCTGCCGACGCTCGTGTTTTCACCACGGAACACAGAGAAAAGGGCGGCGGTGCCGCCTGCCTGGATGGGCCGCTGCCTTTGGCGGCGGCCGAGGAGCGGGGAGTAGGAAGCGGGAGGCGGCGCATGCGCGCCGCACGCCGCCGAGAGTTCGCGCCTACGCGCAATTTTTTCCGTAGCCTCTGCTGCCGTGGTGAATTCCTGCTTCTCGCTCCTCGCTCCCTGCTCCGAAATTTCAAATATCTTTGGCTAGCTTTTACCCTTTCAGGATGGAATTCGCAATTCCCATCGATTACGGATGCCTGCCGGCAACCTTTGTACCGGCGGGATTGTCAAGAAGGATTGGCTGAGTGGTAAACGCGAGCAGCAGCTAAATCTTTTTTTTGAGGGCGTGTTGAAAAAGGGTATTCCCACTAAACGGCCCTTTTCTTCTCCCCTTTTCAAAAGGGAGGAAGGCGGGATTTTGCTTATCCGTGCTCTGTGAGGCGTTAGAGTTCACTTTTGTTTCCCTTTGCGGGGGGAATCGGTCGCACCTGGGGCGAGACGAAAATGTCTTCGAAGGGCAGCCGGGCATAATTCCGGCCGCCCTTGAAGCGAGACAATCCTATCTGCTTACGATGGTGTATCGCTGTCCCTGATCGTTTTTGACAAGAAGCAGCAATGAGTCCCCGGCCTGCGCGACTTTGTCTTTGAAGTCTTTCGCCGATTCCACACTCTGTCGGTTCACTTCCAGGATAACATCGTGGTCCTGGATAGCGGCGAGTTGGGCGGGGCTTCCGGGCTGGACGCCGACAACCAGGACACCGTGGTCGTCTTTTAACCCCAGTTTACGGGCCGTTTGAGGATCAAGATCGCGGATGGCCAGCCCCAGTTTCCCCTGGGCCGGTTCCGCTGTTTCTTCACGTGAGTTTTCGCGGGCATCGAGTTTGGCTATGACGGCCGACACGGATTTCTCCCTGCCGTCCCGAATGATGGTTACGGACACATCCCGGCCGACCGGAGTCGCGGCAACCATCGCCGGCAGGGCCTGTCCGCTTTGGACCTTCTTTCCATCGAAGGCGACGATTACGTCACCCGCCTTGATCCCTGCCTTTTCGGCGGCTCCCCCCGGAACCACGCCGGCCACCAGGGCGCCTTCGGTCCCTTTAAGCCCCAGCGCTTTTGAAAGCTCGGGCGTAATTGTCTGAATACTTGCCCCCAGGTATCCCCTGGTTACCTCTCCTTTTGACTCGAGCTGAGGAATGAGCGGTTTGGCGGTGTTGATCGGTATGGCGAACCCGAGCCCATGCCCTGACTCCATTATGGCGGTGTTGATCCCGATTACTTCCCCTTTCATGTTGAAGAGCGGCCCGCCCGAGTTGCCGGGGTTGATGGCTGCGTCTGTCTGGATGAAATCATCGTAAGGACCCGCGCCTATCACCCGTCCCTTGGCGCTGACGATCCCCGAGGTAACGGTGGTCCCGAGCCCGAAGGGATTTCCGATGGCCAGGACCCAATCCCCGACGTTCGCCTGCCCGGAGTCCCCGATTGTTGCATAGGGCAGGTTATCACCCGCTTTGATTTTCAGGATCGCGAGGTCGGTCAGGGCGTCACGTCCGATTACCTTTGCCTGGTACTCGGCCTTGTCGTTCAAGGTCACCTGCACTTCCTTGGCGCCTTCCACGACGTGGTTGTTGGTCAGGATGTAGCCGTCGCTGGAAATCAGCACGCCCGAGCCCTTGCCCCGTAAGATCTGGTTGCCGGGAATGTTCGGCTGATTGAAGAACTCGCCAAACGGCCAGGGGATATCTCCCCCTCCAAAGCCCGTTTTCTCGACCTTGCTCACTGTGATGTTCACGACAGAGGGGGTCAGCTTGGCAGCTAATGATGAAAAAGGACTCTCCGGGCCCTGCCGGCCGGCGGAGCTTACCGATTGGGCGGCCGGCGCTTCGGCCTTGACCTGGGCAGTCCCGGTGAACCCTGCCGAAGTGAAAAGACCGACCACGAAAAAAGCGAATGCCACAACCGCGATTGTTGTGATCCCGAACCGATTGTTTCCGTTTTTCTCAAACATTTTTGTCCTCCTGGTTGATTTCTGTGGGTCTCTGGTGGATAGAAGTTTAAGGAGGCAAAATTAAGGAAAGATTAAATCTGGATTAAAAGTTTCTCATAAAAGAATTGTTCGGATAATTGGGAAGAAATTTGAAGGGCGGTCAGGCATATGTTCAGAATATGCGTTTCTTCGCGGTCTTCGCGTGATCCAATGCTTTTCTCATCGGCGCGCGAAGTCGCGAACGCTGAAACAAAGCCGAGGGTGCTGAGTACTTTTTCTTCTTTCCTTCGCATGGTCTAATGCTTTCAAATTTTGCACGCGAAGACGCGAAGCAAACAACAGCGGGACAAGGCGGGGATCTAATACCAAGTTGCGTCCAGGACGCATCTTTTGAGCACAAAAAGAGCGGGGAATGATTCCCCCACGCTTCTATAGTATTATCTTGAGCGCAATTCGGTATTAACTGCAGGGAATCAGGATGGTGAAAGTGCTTCCCCGGCCCGGGCTGCTTTCCACCCGGATGGTTCCATGATGGGCCGCGGCAATGGACCGGGCGATGGACAACCCCAGCCCCGTTCCCTTCTCAGCAAGGGAACGCGCTTCGGGCGCGCGGTAAAAGGGCTGAAAAATACGTTCAATCTCTTCACCGGGAATTCCCGAGCCGGTATCGGAGACCGCAATGGAGGCCGTTTTCCCGTCATTTCTCGATGCAAGCGTGACGGTACCCCCGGCCCCGGTGTATTTGATCGCGTTGTCCACGATGTTGGATACCATTCTGTGGATGCGTTCGGCATCTCCCCGGATCGACAGGTGGTCTGCTGAATCGAGATTGAGCTTTATGCCGCGGGCATCCGCCAGCGGTTTCAACTGACGGTGGACCTTCAACAGGACCTGCCCCAGATCGACCTCCTGCCGGTCCATTCGAAGAACGCCCGCCTCGGAGCGGGCCAGAAGCAGCAATCCCTCCACCAGGCGGGCAATCCGGTCGATTTCTTCCAGAGCGCTTTTTACGGTCTCCTGGTATTCCTCCGGCGTCCTGGTCGAGCGCAGGGCCACCTCCAGTTCTCCCTTGATGATGGTCAATGGAGTCTGAAGCTCGTGTGAAACATCGGCGCTGAACTGGCGGACCTGCCTGAACGCATCGTCAAGCCGGGTGAGCATCTGGTTGAGAGTTTTCGCCAGGTTGTCCAGTTCATCGCCGGTGCCCGTCTCATCCAGCCGCTCGTCGAGTTTTTCCGAGCTTATCCGCCGGGCGGCTTCCGTCATTTTACCCACGGGCATCAGGGCCCGATGGGCAAGGGCCCACCCTCCGGCCCCCGCCAATATTAAGCCGAAAGGAAACAATCCTGCCATGATCAGAAGAAACCGAAACCGGGTATCGTAAAAATTCTTCAAGGTCATTCCAACCTGAATAATATTGACCAGCCGGTTGCCCTCGACGACGGGCATGGTCAGGACCCGCACCGGGTAATCATCCAGCCCCTGCACGGTCTCGAAGGAAGAAAGGTTTCGAAGTGCGTTTTCCAGGGCGTTCCGGCTGAGCGGGAGGCGTCTGGAAGAAGAGGGCTGCTCTTGATTTCCCGCCGGATCTCGCATTTGAAAATAGGGGTTCCACGGCGAAAACCCGAAAAACCGGCGAAAAAACTCTTCGACCTGGGATTGGGGAAATGTCCTGGACCTACCCCGGGCTTCTTCTATCATTGCCCCGGCAACGCTGTGAAGCGCGGAGTCCATCTCGTGCGAGAGGCTGTAGGACAGGAGAAAGTACGCCGAACCTCCCACAATAAGCAGGGTAACGGTCAGGATGCAGGTATACCAAAGGGTGAGCCGTGCCCGGACCGATCGTATCACGTCTCGCCCTCCTCTTTCAGAACGTAGCCGACCCCGCGAACCGTGTGGATGAGTTTTCCGGCGTCGTTTGCATCTATCTTCCTGCGCAGGTAGTTCACGTATACGTCGATGACATTGGTCTCCGAATCAAAGTCATAATCCCAGACATGTTCGGAAATCTGAGCCCTGGTAAGCACCCGGCCGGGGTTGCGCATGAAATAATCGAGGAGAGCGTACTCCTTGGCTGTCAGTTCGATTTTTCGGCCGCCTCGGGAAGCGGCGCGCAATGCGGGGTCGAGCACCAGATCGGCAACCTGGAGCACCGGCTGGCCTGCTCCGGATTGCCTCCTGAGCAGGGCCCGTATCCTGGCGACCAGTTCGTCAAATGCGAACGGCTTCGTCAGGTAGTCATCCGCGCCGGAGTCAAGCCCCAGGACCTTGTCTTCAATATTAGCCCTTACCGTCAGCAGCAGGACCGGCACCTGCACCTTTGCCCTGCGCAACTCCTTCAGAACGCTCAATCCGTTCATGCCGGGAAGATTGATGTCGAGGACGATCAGGTCATGGACCCGGTCCATCGCCATCTGGAGGCCGGTCTTGCCGTCAGAGGCCAGATCGACCGCATAGCCTTCTTCCTCCAGACCCTTCTTGATGAAGCTGGAGACCTTTTTTTCGTCTTCCACGACCAGAAGCCGCATTCGTCTTCCCCTGCAGGATACGAAGTTATACGAAGTTGCGCTCAAGATAATACTTTAGAAGCGTGGGGGTCACGGACCCCCCCCACCCCCTCGCCGCTTCGCGGCTCCGAATTCTGGGGGGTGCGGGGGAATCATTCTCCCGCTCTTTTTATGCTCGAAAGATGCGTCTTGGACGCAACCAGGTATTAGACCGATCCGGTTGAATGAAAACGCTTATAAAACGTTTATCACACAATTTCGGTAAACATTAAAAATACTTGAGCGCACAGATTCTACCACCGGCGGATTGAAAGGAAAATAAGCCGATAAGCTAAGCTCACACGATGCAGACCATACGGACACCGCACCTATTCCCCAGCTAAATTCCCGGGTTGTTTCCCCACAAACAACAATCGGAGCGGCGGCACGACCAGCAGCAGCATGATGGGTCCGATCAGCATGCCCCCTACGATGACGGCCGCCAGCGGACGTTGGACCTGACTTCCAATCCCGGTGGAAAGCGCGGCCGGAAGCAGCCCGATGCATGCGGACAAGGCCGTCATGAGCATCGGTCTCATCCTTTGTTCCGCCGCATGGAACATCGCTTCGCTGCTGTTGAGCCGGGGCCGGCTCAGTCTCACCTGATTGTAATAGGTGAGCATGAGAATCCCGTCCATGACCGAGACCCCGAAGAGCGATACGAAACCGATAGCAGCGGATATACTGAAGTCGAGGCCGCTGACGAAGAGCGAAAGCAGCCCGCCGGCTATGGCGAAAGGAATCCCGGCAAGCACCAGCAGGCTGTCTCGAAGTGAATTGAAAAGGCTGAAAAGAATCACCATAATCAGGGCTAGGGTTATTGGCACGATAACCGCGAGGCGTTTGGTTGCCTCTTGGAGTTCCCCAAATTCACCGGCCCATTCGACCCGATATCCACTCGGAAGCTTCACATTTTGGGCTATTCGGTTTTGCGCCTCTTCAACGGCGCCCCCAAGGTCCCTGCCGCGAACGCTGAACTTGATCGGGATATAGCGCTGGTTGCGTTCGTGATAAATATAGGATGCACCCGTATCCAAAGTTATGTCGGCGAGTTCGCTGAGGGGAATGTATGCATTTGCGCCGCTGCCGGTTTGATAGCCCACCTTGATGTTTCGCACCTCTTCGATGTTTTCGCGATACCGGGCCGCGAGTCGAACGGTAAGGTTGAATTGGCGGTCGCCCTCCAGGACGGTGGTGGCTGCATTGCCGTTCATGGTGGTTTGTATCACCGTGTTGACATCACCTGCATTGAGTCCGTAGCGGGCCGCTTTCTCACGGTTTACTTTGATGTTCAAATTAGGCTGCCCAAGGACCCGGAAGATGCCGAGATCCTCAATTCCTTTAACCTGGGCCATTTCATGCTGAACTTTGGCGGCAAGTTGCTCAAGGGTTGCCAGATCGGGACCGACAATTTTGGCGGAGTTGGCGCCTTTGACCCCCGAAAGGGCCTCTTCAATGTTGTCCTCGATGTACTGCGAGAAGTTGAAATCAACGCCGGGACACTCATCGGTAAACTTCGTCTGAAGTTCTTCGATCAGGTTTTCTTTGGTAAGCCCCGGGGGCCAATGATCGGGCGGCTTGAGCGGCGCAAAAAACTCGGCGTTGTAAAACCCGGCGGCGTCACTGCCGTCGTCCGGCCTGCCGTGCTGTGAGACCACGGTGATCACTTCCGGGTGGCTCAGAAGGATCCGGCGTATCTTTGTCACCATCGGCATGCCGGCCTCAAGCGAAATGGTGGGCGGCATGGATGCGCGAATCCAGAGATTTCCTTCTTCGAGGTGAGGCAGAAATTCCATTCCGAGCCTGGCGCCCAAGGCCCCGATCGCGGCCAAAAACGCCAGTCCGGCTGCGGCAATGGTCTTACGGTTTCCGATGGTCCAGCGAAGAACGGGTGTATAGGCCGAACGAAGTATTCTCACTACAATCGTCTCGGTTTCCTCAACGTGTTCGGGGAGCAGTATCGACGCCAGCACGGGCGTAATCGTAAAAGTTGCAAGCAGCGCCCCGGCCAGCGCATATGCGTAAGTCCTTGCCATTGGGCCGAAAATCTGGCCTTCGGGACCCTGCATTGTGAACAGTGGAATGAACGCCGCCACTGTGACCATGGTGGAGAAATACACTGCTTTATCTACCTGGAGGGCGCTAATGTAGATCATGCGCAGCCGGTCCGTCCAAGCCCTGCTCCCGCTGGTCGGATCGCTCCCGAATCTGCCCTCCGAAAGATCTTCGAGAAGCAGTTTTTTTTCTTCTTTTTTCGCCTGGGAATTCCGGAATATGTTCTCGACCAGTATCACCGCGGAATCTACAATTATGCCAAAGTCGACTGCGCCGACGGATAGAAGGTTCGCGTCCTGCCCCTGCAGCACCATGAGGATTACGCTGAAGAACAGGGCCACGGGAATATTTGCGCCCACGATTATGGCGCTGCGCAAATTGCCCAGAAAAATCCACTGGATAAGAAAGACAAGAGCTATACCGAAGATAAGGTTGTGCAGGACGGTATGCGTGGTTATCGATACCAGCCAACCGCGATCATAGAAGGTAACAGCCTTGACTCCCGGAGGCAGAGACCCGTCGCTGTTGATCTTTGCAACTTCCGCCTTGACTCGGGCCAATACGTCGTTTGTATGCATCGTTCGATTCATGACCACAATGGCCGCCACCACGTCGTCTTCTTTATCGCGGCCGCACTTTCCCAACCTTGGCGCATGTCCCACATAGACTTTCGCTATGTCTCTTACCAGGACCGGAATGCCGTTCGACTGTGAGAGAACGATATTCTCAATGTCTTCGACCTTCCAGCCTTGGGTCAAATCGTTGGTGCCTCCATCGTCCACCAAGCCGACACCCCGGATGTTTACGGATTGCTGGCCGATATTGATCGTTCGCCCCCCAACGTTGATATTGGCGTTGCCGATGGCACCTACCAGTTGGGGCACGGTGATGCTGTAAGCCTCAAGTTTATTGAGATCGGCTTCAACTTCGAACTCCTTGGTCGTGCCGCCCCAGGTGTTGACCTGCACAACCCCTGGGACCGACAGCAATCTGCGTTGCATGATCCAGTCCTGGACCGTGCGAAGATTGGTCAGTCCTATGTTGGGCGGACCCACTACCTGATATCGATAGATTTCACCTACAAGGCTCGATCCCTGTATGGTGGGAGTCACATTATTAGGAAGATTGACCCGTTGCTGCAAGCTGAGCGCGGCCTGTGTATAAGCGAAGTAGTAATCGACACCATATTTGAAGGTCACGCGAACGAAGGAAAGCGCATAAAATGAGGTCGAGCGGATGTTGTCGACTCCAGGCGTTGCAGCAAGCCCGACCTCCATGGGAATCGTATAATAGCGTTCCATTTCCTCTGCTGTCTGCCCTGGAGACTGGGCAGTGATTTCAAGGATTACGGGCGCCGGATTCGGATAGGCTTCGATATTAAGCCTGGAATAAGCCAACAATCCTCCTCCGATTAATACGAGCAGGCACATCACAATAATCGTGCGGCGTGTCAGGACGAAAGCAAGCACCGCTTTCAGCATAGGCTTCCTTCCTTGCAAACAGGCGGCATTGCGGGTGGTCTTGAGCGCATTTGGGCGTTTTGCTTGTCGGAGATCGTCTGCCGGTTCGTTATTTGCTATGCGTGATTGAAAATCCCCGGCGTCTTAAACGCTGCATGCCGAATCGATAAACCGCGCGCAAAGCTCTTCAATGCGAACCCCGAGGTCAGCAAGGGGATTTTGCGCACGCGGAATTTATTCGCCTAGGATTTGGGAAGAACCGCAGACGTGGGTGGGGCGCGAATGTGCGGACTTGAAACAGTTATACCGGTGGGGAGGCCCGCGATTAGGCGCGGGCAGCTATCGGAGAGGTTTGATAGGTGGCTCCGGCCGTTTCCCGGGTTCAGATCGCCGTTGAGATCACAGGCTCCTGCCGGATTCAGCGGAGGCGCGCGGGCGGCAAGTGAACCATAGTCCACATGAGCAAGGCCGCGCATGTACCAGACCACAACGTCACCGGTTGCGGAGTTTCTCCAGAGGATGTCCGGGAATCCATCCCGGTCGAAATCATTTATATCTATTATGTTCCAGGGAGGGGGAAGAGCTTCCAGCCTTTCGGCTCCCAAGCGGCATACCCCTTTCATGTACCAGACAACGGTCTCCCCGGTGGCCGAATTCCTCCAGACAATGTCAGGGCTTCCATCCCCGTTGAAATCTGCCACCCCTGCGATGTTCCAGGCGCCTCCCATCGACTCCACGGTATCCAGACCCATTAGATTAGGCCCTTGCATATACCAGACCCGTACGTCGCCGGTAGACTCATTTCTCAAGAGAATATCGGGGCTCCCGTCCCCGTTGAAGTCTCCCACCCCCGCAACAACCCAGGTGGGATGGGGGGCTTTCTCAAGCTGCTGTTCGGCGATCAGGGTATTCCCGGACATGGTCCGGACCACGACGGCCCCGTTTGTCCGATTTGTCCAGAGAATTTCCCTGAGTCCATCTCCATTGGAATCTTCCACTCCGGCAATGTCCCAACCGGGACCGCTTACAAGTCCTGCCGCCAGGGAAAGAGGGCAGATGAGCGCCATGATGAGAAGGACCAGGAAGAAAATGAGGCCGGGTTTTTTCATGAGTTCTTAGTTCTCAGTTTTTAGTTACTGTGTTCCGGTACTGCTGTTCCGTTCAGGTTAGTAAACACCGGACGGAGGCGGAGCGGCCTTTCCCCCTCCGGCCATGAATTCAGAATTCCGTCCTATGGATGGTTTTTTTACTGAGGACCTATTCATGTGTCAAGGTGAAAACGGGAAGAGAGCAATTGGCTGAATAAACAAAAAAAGGGAGCAAGAAGCAAAGAGCAGGGAGCAAGGAGGCGGCGCGTGCGTACCGCACGCGGCCGCGCGCTCGCCTGCGGCGCAATTCTTTCCGTGGCCTTTGCGGTGGTGGTGAATTCCTGCTTCCTTCTTCATGCTCCTCGCTCCCTGCTTTTTGCTCCCTGCTTTTTGCCGCTTCTATTTCCGTTTCTATTGCCGTTTCATTTGCCGCTTCTGGATGCCGTTTTGCACGGCCAAATTTTTCGCAGTAGAATTGAACTGAGGAGAGAAGTGATCTTTGAGAGTTCGCTGGCGAGATGGATCCCGGTTCGTTTCTCGGAATTCGCGCTGAGCCGGCAGACTTGGGCACGAGCGGTCCTGATTCAAAATGTACTAATGAGTTCAATCGGTTACAAATAAGACGCGATATTTTCTCACTGCTTGAGGCATCAAAAATTCACATGTAGTGAAATCAATAACTTACGGGAGTCTCACCTGCATTTCACCTGAATTTGCAGGAGGTGTTTTCCGCCTGTGAAATAGGCGCGCCTTCACTCCGTTCTTTGAAAAGAATATTCTTCGAATTCCGCCATTCAATCTACGCAGGGAGTCGCGGCTGCGGCGGCCCGAATGCGCTTTGCCGGCAATGCGTGGGCTTTTACCTCAAAACTCAAAACTCAGAACTGACGTGGCATTTTGAGAGAAAAATTCTCTGAACCGGTTTGTCAAAATCTAAAATCAAAAATCTAAAATCCTTCTCCAATTTTGGTTGGCAGCGCGGGAGCAATCCGAATTCCCCTGATCACCCCCACGCCGCCATTGCCATTGCAGGCCTGAAATCAGGGAGTGCATTCGCCGTGCCATGAGGGAAAATCGTTCCAATACGATGATCCGGACGCATCGTGGCTGCTCAAATCAAAGTCAGGCATTTCAAAATGAAGGGAATTCCATTTTTTGAATTGCGAAATGAAATGCGTCAGGGAGCAGGGAGCAAGAAGCAGGAAGCGAGGAGCGACAAGCACGGAGGAAGGAGGAAAGAGGATGGAGCGGGGGGAGAAAAAATGTTCCTTTCACTGCTCAGACAGTGCGCCAAATCGACACATTTCCGTATCAAATATTTAACGTGGAACATATTTGTTCATATTTCACTCGTCTTAGCGCTTGCCTCATGCCGTCCATCTATTATCCGTAACGTTTTCACCCCTGTTGGTAAGGTCTTTGCTTAGTCGCTTAGATCGGTAGCCTCATGGCTATCGCTGGATTGAGTGGTTTCCGTTCGATGTTCGTTTTGATCTATCGAGGAGGGTCGGGGTGTTGAGAAATCTTGCATCAATTCGTAATGCCGTCAGTTTCAACACCGCTTCGCCCAACGGGCGGCTCGCCTCGCTGGATGCTTTTCGCGGCCTTACGGTCTGTTTAATGATACTTGTGAACTGCCGCGGCGAAGCCGGTTCAGCGTGTCCTTGCCTGGGACATGCGGCCTGGAACGGGTGGACATTTGGGGATACCGTATTTCCGTCCTTCCTTTTCATAGTGGGGGTATCGCTCGTTTTCTCATTTGCAGGACGTGGAGAAAGCCGGTCATCGAATAATGCGATCGAGAATCGGATTCTGAGGCGGACGATCGTTCTCTTCCTGCTCGGGCTCGTTATGAACAGCTTTCCTTCATTCCAGCTTTCATTCATCCGCATACCCGGAGTACTGCAAAGAATTGCGGTCTGCTATTTCTTCGCTTCCCTGATCGTCCTGAAATGCGGTTTGAGAGGCCGCATCCTATGGCTGGTTTCTTTGCTCGGCTCCTACTGGTTGATGATGCGGTTCATTCCCGTCCCCGGAGTCGGCGCCGGGGTGCTGGAACCCGGACAGAATTTTGCCGCATGGGTCGATTCGTTTTGTCTGGATGGGCACATGTGGTCGTATTATGACGGGAAATGGGACCCGGAAGGGATCATAAGCACGATCCCGGCGATTGCCACAACTCTCTTTGGCGTGCTTACCGGGCAGTGGCTGAGATCTTCCACGTCCGAACGCAAAAAAGTGGTGGGAATGATATGCGCCGGACTGTTTCTGCTCATCGCCGGCCAAATACTGAGCCGTTGGCTGCCTATAAATAAAAACCTATGGACGAGCACCTTCAGTATATTCATGGCCGGACTGGCGCTTGTGTGTCTTACATTCTTTTACTGGCTCATCGATGTCGCCGGTTTTTCAAAATGGACTCGACCATTCATCATTCTCGGCCTGAATCCAATCACCCTTTATATGCTTCCGCAGGTCCTCGATCCCGCGTTCCGGTCAATGAACCTTGCCGGATTTAGCGCAAACATGGATTCCCCATTCCTCTTGTTCAGAATCTTTACTCTTCCGGTTGTAAAGCTGGGAATCGCGCCTTTGTTTTATCCGCTCAGTATTCTTATGTCTATTTTCCTGATCGCATGGATCATGTGGCAGAAGCGAATATTCATAAGGATCTAAGGATGGGAGCAGGGAGCAAGAAGCTGGAAGCAAGGAGCAGGAAGCAAGGAGCAGGAAGCAAGGAGCAGGAAGCAAGGAGCAGGGGGGGATGGAAAATGTTTTCTTCTTCTCACTGCTGGTTTCGGCGGTATCCGGGCTACGCTTACTTCATTTCGCAATTATTTTTGACGCCACGCAGAAAACTAAAAACTAAAAACTCCTTAAGTATTTCGGGGGGGGCTGAGCGTGAACGTGCTTGCGATACCGGGACTCATTTTCGATGGTTCTCTAACAAAGCTGAACGCGCTCAAGAAGATTCTTTCTTCCAGTATCAATATGGCAGCGGATGTTTTCTACCTCTTCTCAGGACAGGTGATCTGGCCGGTGGCGCTGGTGATGGCGGTAAGCTCACTCATGGGCGGGGTATTGGGCGGGCGTCTTGCCGGCTGGGTCCGGCCGGTTGTCCTGCACTGGATCGTCGTTTCTGCCGGTATTGTGATTGCCGCACTCTATATGATCTGAAAAGAGACGGGGAATCTGTTGTCCAGGATCAGAATGCCGTGTGCGGGAAAGGGTGGTCAAGAAACGCGTTATGGCAAAAACCCCGGCAAAGCTTGCCGGATTCCTCGATGGGGCGTCTCACTCAGCTACATCTTATACTTGCTGAAATCGGAGGGGTCGAGCTTTTCGAGCATTTCAGCCCAACGTTCCTTGTTCTTTTCGTCGAAGGAGGGCTTGGCTTCATCGGATTTGAGGTATTTGGTGATTACGTCATCACTGACAAAGATGGGCGCTTTGGTCCGCAGTGCGATTGCAATGGCATCGCTTGGCCGCGAGTCGATAATACCGGTCTCTTCGCCGTTTCTAATGTAGATCCGGGCATAGTAGGTGTTGTTTTTGAGGTCGCAAACTTCTATACGCTCGACTTTGACTTTCAGGTGGTCGAACAGGTTCCGGATAAGATCATGGGTCATCGGCCTGGAGAACTGAATGTTTTCCAGTTCAGTGGCGATTGCCGTGGCCTCGAGCAGGCCTATCCAGATCGGCAGAGTTGTCTCGTCGGAAATGTCTTTGAGTACGAGGATCGGCGTGTTCGAGTGCGGATCCATTACAAGCCCGGTCACTTTCATCTGCTTGAACATGTTGGTCCTCCAACCATGCTCCCGGCCCGAATTGCCGCCGGGGTCGTTAGGGTTGACGGGTCTAGAGATCTTATCCAGACTGGGCGTTTGGGCAAACTATAACATCTCCCTTCAGGGAATGAGAATACGCAAATGTGATTTTTACGCGAAGAATTTGTCCGGACGACGGCAGAGGCGCATCGAAGTTGACTATCCTGTTGTGGGTGGTTCGTCCGCTCATCTGCCCGTTGGACGCTCTGCTTGGCCCTTCCACCAGAACATCGCGGTCCGAGCCCACCTCGGCCAGATTCTTCCGCAGAGTGACATCGGCCTGATAGCTCTGGAGCTGGACCAGGCGGAGAGCCGCCTCATCAGGGTCCACCTTGTCGGTATACGAGGCGGCGGCGGTTCCGGGCCGGTCCGAATACCGGAAAGAAAATAGATTGTCGAACTGGACTTGTTCGAGCAGTTCCATCGTTTTTGCGAAGTCTTTTTCCGTCTCGCCGGGAAAGCCGACGATAATATCCGACGTGAGAGCAATTTCCGGGCAGATAAGGCGAAGCCTGTTAATTTTTTCTATGTAGCCGGCAGCCGTATAGCCCCTGTTCATGCGCTCCAAAACCCTGTCCGAGCCTGCCTGCACGGGGAGATGGAGATGCTTGCAAAGTGTGTCGATTTCAGCGAAGCACTGGATCAGTTCATTTGTCAGGTCTTTTGGATGGGAAGTGGTGAACCGGATGCGGGCAATGCCGGTTTCCACCCTGATTCGCCGGAGAAGATCGACGAATGTGCACTTTTCGTCCAGTCCCCTTCCATATGAGTTCACATTCTGGCCGAGCAGGAGGACCTCTTTGACGCCGGAGTCCTCAAGCCGCCTGATCTCATCCAGGATTTCCGAAGCGGTCCGGCTGCGTTCCGACCCGCGCACATAAGGCACTATGCAGTAAGTACAATAATTGTTACAGCCCTGCATTATGGTGACAGGGGCGGTTACCGATCCACCGGGAAAGATTTCGGGGACGCCGGGCCCGCCGGACTCTTCGCCGGGCATGCACGTGAGCCTTCCGCCGCTATCCTGCACCTGCTGCAGCATCTGCCCGATCGAACCCACCCCCTTTGTTCCAATGACCAGATCGAGGTGGTCGAACCTGCCGAGCAGTTTTTCACCCAACTGCTGAGCGACGCAACCCCCGGCTATGATCTTCAGGTGGGGTTTCGCCTTCTTCAGGCGGCGCAGGCTTCCGAGGAAAGAATGCACTTTCTGTTCCGCCTTTTCACGAACCGAACAGGTATTGAGAAAGATAACATCAGCCTCGCCGATGTCATTGACCGGCACGTACCCGAGCGGGGCAAGCAGCCGCTGGACCCGCAGCGAATCGTATTCGTTCATTTGGCAGCCGAAGGTTCGAACGTATAAACCGCGGGGTCTGCCTGACTGGAAGGGCGGTTTTGACATTATTCCGTCATATCCGAAATGCGTTTGATCAGGGTGCTCATGATCTGCCGCGCCTTTTCCGGGTAGTCTCTGATTATAATATCCAGATCATCGAGACCGTATTTTTCGACGGCGCTTTCGCCGATACTGCTGACGCAGGTATCGGCGTGGGAACCGGGAAAGCCGAAGAACTCGCCGGAGTTGAAAATCTTTGCAATTTCCTTGCCCCCTTCGGTCACCCTCAGCCCGCCTTCCGTCGAAATAAGGCGATAAAACTCGGTTCCGGCCGCCGCCGCATCGTATATAACCTGGTTGTCCTTAAAGAAACAGATGCGATCTTCATCCGCCTGGAAAGGTTCGGGGGGGTCGAGCAGATAGGAAATCGTCTGGGTAAGCTGATGCACGATTGAGACGAGCACATTCTGAACCATCCGGGGACTTTCGCGGATCAGATGATCGAGTGCTTCCGACCCGTACTTTGCTATCCTGCATTCCTGGAGCGCATATGCCGAATAAGGAGATGGTTTCTTCAGCAACAGGGGTTCCAGGCCGAAAATGTCCTGCTCGCCAAGAGTCCTGATGATCTTGCCGCCGACCGCCAGCGCCACCTGGCCGCTCAGCACAACGAGATAGGAAGGACTCTGGTTCCCTTCCGGCATTATCGTCTGGCCCTCCTGGAAAAGAGTTATTTCCATGGCCTGTGCCGGATGCCTTTCAAAATTCCAGTCTGTCAACACAATTCCACCCGTTTCCGCGCGATTCGCCGCAAAGATTCTCTCCACCAGGGCACTTCGTTTCTCACACCGTGACCACAATGTAACTTGCAAGGGGCGGACCGGCAAATTTAATTCTTTGTATCATCTTTCCCGGGGTTGAGGTCTCACCCGCTTGTTAAACGGCTGAGCGCTCCTTTCGCGTAAAGATTTTTAAGCCAACGGGGCCCACCCTGCAAGAAAATTGAGGCTAAGGGCTTGAACCGGAATACGGTGTTGTCCATGAGGAGGCTGGATATCTTACCTGCGGTCGGAGGACCGCTGCCCCTGGGTTGGGTTGACTTCGCCAAGTTTCAGAGTCTCCCGTTCGGCTTCGAGTATAGTGAGGACATCAGGCTCGCAGCCCGGAGCAATTGCAATGGAAACCAAACCTATCGCCGGGTCGATCGTCGATACCACGGCCACGCCGGGGTATGCTTCGATGATGGATCTGAGGTAGTGGATCCGGCAGGGATCAATCAGGTAATTTCGCACGGAGCACTCTTGTGCGGGAAGCTCCAATTTTTTTCTCCTTTTCCTGAGGTCGCTTCTATGATAGCAAATAATCCTTTGAAAAGAAAAACTTGGGCCGTTGCGGCGACCGTAAAAAAAAGTGGAATGGCGAGGAAATAGAAGCTCTGATGCAAAGAAATATATACATTCCGGTTTACGTCCTTGTACTTCTGATTTCAATATTTGCTGTCGGCGGAGCCGGTAAAGCCGCCGAGGAATCGCGATCCGCGACTTTTTTCAGTCAGGGGCAGGCTGCCTACAATCCACAGGACCATGCCAAGGGCCAGCAGCAGGCGATTCAGGATTTTATGGCTCAGGCGCTCACACAGGCGATTAGCTCCTTTCTCAGTCCGGCTCAGATGGGGTCCCGGTTCTCCGAGATCCAGAAAAAGGTGCTGGCCAAACCGTCCAAATACATAGACTCATACCAGGTCTTTTCTGAAACTCAGACCGGTGACGGAATGTTCCGGGTGATCGGGCAGGTTACGGTTTCCATCGACGCCCTCAAAAAAGACCTGGAGCAGTCGGGAATTCTCGCGGCACAGCAGAAAACCAATCCTGCACCCGCTCCTTCGGAGGCAATGAGCGCTTCTGCTTCACCTGCCGAGGGTCAGGGTCCGGGGGAAGAAAAGGCTCAGGGTTCGTCTCAGGAGGTGGAGACTTCTCAAGCCGAGACCTCTCCAGCTCAACCTGCCGAGGCCGGCCGGAACCCGTCGGCTTCCCGCGGGATCTCCGCTACCAGGAGCGAAATCCTCTGGGTTGTTTCTGAAAAATGGGAGCAGGGGTGGGAACTCCCGACCGAGGGAACCGGAGACGAATTTCTGTTTGCCCGAAGCATGAACAAGGAGATGGAGGAACACAATCTTTCGATTAATCTGCCTATGAGCGGGTCCGTGCGGATGGATCTTTCAGGCAGTGTACCTTCCTCCCAGGCGATTTCACTCGCTGAAGGGCTTGGCTTTCAGGATGCGGTCGTCGGCAAGATTTCTTTCACGCAGGACCGCAGCGGCAAACAGGTGTATCTCGACGCCAGTCTGCGCGTCATCAGGATCGGGCAGGGCAAGTCGGAATTCGAACTGCACAAGGCCCAGAGCATGGAGGATCTTACCAACCAGGAAGGGGCGCTCGAGCTTGCGAGGCTGGTGGCTGCCGAACTGGTCAGCCTCCTTGGGGGTCCAAAAGCCGCACGAGCGCCGGGCGTAACTCCGGATCAGACCGGAAACGCGGGGCCGCTTACGATAACCCTGCCTTCCAACCAGTTCACATTCTGGAATGAATTGGAAGGTATTTTGCGCAAGCAGTGGAAAAACATTCAGATTAAGGGCCTGGAAATAGGGCCGGCGGAAACCGTCGTGAGGCTCGACGGGGTCAGTGGAGACTTCATACTGAAATTGAGCGGGACTCCTCTTCCGAGCGGCGCTGCCCTCCGGGTCGATTCCTATTCAACAGAGGCGCACACGATGAAAATATCGTTTGCTCCCCCTGGAAAAGTCCAGACCGAAAAGCAATGACCATACCAAACCTGCTTACAATCGGGCGCATTCTCTTAACTCCTTTGCTTGCCTGGCTCCTGATTCGCAAATCTATAAAGCCGGCATTCTTTGTCTTCTTCATCGCCGGGCTGACGGACGCCCTCGATGGTCTGCTTGCCAGGTTTCTCAACCAGAAAAGCCGTCTTGGTTCCCTCATAGATCCGTTTGCCGATAAATTCCTTCTCGTGACCTCGTTTATTTTGCTGTGGAATATAGGCCAGATTCCGTTTTGGCTGGTTTCGATCACCGTGGGGCGCGATCTTGTGATCCTCGGCGGGTTTCTCGTCCTGGCCGTGTGCGGTGTGAAATTTGAAATAAGGCCTCTGGTTTCAAGTAAGCTGACGACACTGTTCGAACTGGCGACGGTTTTTTTCCTGCTTGGCAAGCCTATGCTGGAACTCCGAGCATGGATGTACATGTCCCTGTTCCTGGCAACGGCAGGTTTTTCCATATTGAGCGGGGTGCGGTATACTCTAAACGGCCTGTCGATGCTCAAGCGGCACGGATTGGAAGGGTCGGACGGCGCCGGGGTGGAAACTCCTGGTGAAACGCCGGTCAAATGAGGTTTTCCTTGACATAATATGGCCGGGTCGTTATAGATCAAGAGTTTAGTAGGCACGTAGCTCAGTGGGAGAGCGCTACCTTGACGCGGTAGAAGCCGGCGGTTCGAAACCGCCCGTGCCTACCAGCTATTAACGGCAAGTTGTGTTCATAACGTGGAGATTCGTCTAATAAATTTGGCTGGTTGCCTAATTGGACCCGGATCACGGCAGGAAGATAAAATTTCGTACTGATGGATAATTTCCATTAATGGCATCTTTCCAGAGACGATGGGGGGTGCCTTTTTTATTGCGGACCCAGGTGCTCGGGAAACCGGCTGTAGGAATACAGGAATAAGTTATGTCGAAAGAAATCGAAGTTGCTCTTCCCGACGGGTCCAGGCAGAGAGTTGCGCAAGGGACCGCCGTTTCGGAGATTTTGACCAAGATGGATCGTTCCCGGAACGGTTATATTGCCGCGAAGCTAAACGGCCAATTTGTGGACCTGTCTCGCAGGGTTGAAGACGATGCGGTCCTGGAAGGGGTCGAAGCCGATTCTGCCGCCGGGCTTGAAATTCTTAGACACAGCGCCGCCCACATCATGGCCCAGGCCGTAAAATCGATTTTCCCCGAGGCGCGCATCGCTATCGGGCCGGCTATTGAAAACGGCTTCTATTACGATTTCGACGTCTCCAGGCCGTTCACGCAGGAGGACCTGGAAAAAGTTGAAGCAAAAATGCGTGAAATCGTTTCGCAAAAGCTGCCCTTTTCACGCAGAGACGTACCGCGCGAAGAAGCGATCGGCCTGTTTGAGGGGATGGGCGAAAAGTACAAGGTCGAGCTTCTGAAGGAATTCACGGACCCTGTCGTATCGGTTTACCAGCAGGGCGATTTCATCGACCTTTGCCGCGGTCCTCACATTCCCAATTCGGGTTTCCTTAAGGCATACAAACTGACAAGCGTTGCGGGGGCCTACTGGCGGGGAGACGAGCGCAACCCGATGCTTCAGCGCATCTACGGGACCGCCTTCCTGGATGTGGAGGCGCTCAAGAAATATCTCAGCTTTCTGGCTGAGGCGCAGAGGCGGGATCACCGGCGACTGGGAAAAGAACTGGACCTGTTCAGTTTTTCCGACGAAGTTGGCGCCGGAATGGTAATATACCACCCAAAGGGTGCGCTGATTCGCCACATACTGGAGAACTTCGAAAAACGGGAACACCTGCGTCGTGGATATCAGATTGTGATCGGCCCGACACTGCTCAAGACCGAGTTGTGGAAAAAATCAGGTCATTTCGAGCACTATCGCGAGAATATGTATTTCTCGGAAATCGACGAACAGTCCTACGGTGTAAAGCCGATGAACTGTCTGTCTCACATGCTTATATACAAGTCGAAGATCCGAAGCTACCGGGACCTGCCTCTGCGCTATTTCGAGCTGGGGACAGTGCACCGGCACGAAAAATCCGGGGTATTGCACGGCCTGCTGAGGGTCCGGCAGTTCACCCAGGACGATGCGCATATTCTTTGCAGGCCAAGCCAGTTGAATGATGAAATCAAGTGCATTATTGATTTCATCATTGAAGTAATGGAAATATTCGGCTTCAATTTTGAGATGGAAATAAGCACCCGGCCGCCAAAATCCATTGGCACCGATGAAGACTGGGAGCGGGCGACGGGCGCTCTCATGAAAGCGCTCGAAGAAAAAGGGTTCCAGTACCAGATATGCGAAGGCGAGGGCGCTTTTTACGGGCCGAAAATCGACGTCAAGCTAAAAGACGCACTTGACCGGCGCTGGCAGTGTGCAACAATACAATGCGATTTTACTTTACCTGAAAGATTCGATCTGACCTACGTGGGGGCTGATGGGGCGAAGCATCGGCCGGTCATGGTGCACCGCGTGATCCTGGGGGCTATCGAGCGGTTCCTCGGGGTGTTGATCGAACATTACGCGGGTGCTTTTCCGATCTGGTTGGCGCCTCTGCAGGCGATCATTGTCACCGTCACCGACTCGCAGATAGATTTTGCCAGGGAGGTGTGCGGGCGACTCCAGAGCAGGGGCGTTCGCGTGGAAGTGGACATGAGAAGCGAAAAACTGGGCTATAAAATTCGTGAAGCCCAGGTGCAGAAAGTCCCTTATATGCTCGTGATCGGGAACAAGGAGGTCGAGCAGGGGGCAATCGCGCCGCGGAAACGGGATGGAACGCAACTGAGCTTAATGACGCCCGAACAATTTGCCGAATTAGTTGAAAAGGAGTGCCTCGAGTCCAGCAAGGGGCGAGTTGGTTTGGACATTGTTTAAGGTGTCGGTTTGCGCTGAAGTAAAATACCAACCTAATCAGAAGGAGAAACGACTCTGGAGAAACAGACAAATGTGAATGAAAAGATTCGAGCGCCGGAAGTCAGGGTGATCGGGCACGATGGTCAGCAACTGGGCATCATCCCTATCAGAAAGGCATTGGAACTGGCCGCGATGGAGCATCTGGATCTGGTTGAAGTGGCCCCCAACGCCGCTCCCCCTGTTTGCAAGGTGATGGATTACGGGAAGTTTAAATATCAGCAGAACAAACGTTCCCAGGAAGCCAAAAAGAAACAGACCGTGATCCAGGTTAAAGAGGTAAAGATTCGTCCGAAGACCGACGAGCACGATCTTCAGGTGAAAATCCGTCATATAAAGCGTTTTCTCGGCCAGAAAGATAAGGCGAAAGTTACGATACTTTTCCGCGGCAGAGAAATCGCCTACGCCGATCAGGGGACGAAAGTGCTGGAGCGGATAAAGGAAGAACTCAAGGACGAAATCATAATCGAGCAGCAACCTAAAATGGAAGGTCGCAATCTCATAATGATCGTAGCACCAAAATCCTGAAAAATTCATCAAATCCACCTTAAATTGTTGACTCTTGACCGACTCCTAAATAAACTGTCATTTTTATGTGTTGACAATTCCGGCGATAACCAGGCTTTTGCCTGGTTTATTTGGATAGCCGGAAAATTCGGACAGGATAAAATTCCCCTGCCTCACGAGATCCGGCGGGTGTTTCGGTCACCTTCAGGTTAGGGGTTGATCCCGGTTTCCGCCGGATTGCCGGAAATCCCAATCGGAAATTGCCGGTGAATCATCCGGGTGTTTCCGAACGGAAATGAGTCTATTTTTTGAGACCGGCGGTTTTTGAGACAGGATGCCGGGGTTTCTGTGTCAATGGAGGATATCCGTAATGCCCAAAATGAAAACCAATCGCGCCGCAGCCAAACGGTTCAACATCACCGGCGCCGGTAAGATCGTCAGGGCCAAGGCTTTCAAAAGCCATATTCTGACCAAGAAAAGCCCGAAAAGAAAACGCGCGCTCCGCAGGGACACCATAGTCGATGCCATAAACGTGCGGGCGCTAAGGCGAATGTTGCCTTATTTGTAAACCGGCTGTCGGCTTGTGTTGACGGTTTACGGCTCAAAACTGATGTCCGGCGGCTAAAAGTTCATATCACAGGAGTTTTCGATGCCCAGGGTCAAGAAGGCAGTGAAGTCGCGTGAGAGGCGCAAAAAGATCCTCTCGGCGGCAAAAGGATATCGAGGAGGGCGTGGCACTCTGCTTCGTACTGCGAAGGAAACTGTCGAGCGCGCTTTGAAGTTCGCGTATCGCGACAGAAAGCAGAGGAAACGTGACTTCCGGAGTATGTGGATTATGCGCATCAATGCGGCGGCGCGGCAATACGAACTGAACTACTCCAGGTTCATGAACGGATTGAAAAAGGCCAATATAACACTCGACAGGAAAGCCCTGGCAAATCTCGCGGTTAGTAACCCGGAAGCTTTCGCCGAGTTGGCCAGGATCGCAAAAGAAGCTGCATAAGCAATGAAAGAGGCTGTTGAGAACCTTGCTGAAACGGCCTCCCGTGTCCTTTCCGGCCTTGGAGAGGACCCGAAGGCGCTCGACCAGGCCCGGGTTCGTTTTCTGGGAAGAAAAGGAGAGCTGGCCCAGCTTTTCAAGCAACTGGGAAAGGTCCCCGAGGAGGAACGCCGGGAGATCGGCCGGTTGCTGAACGAAGCCAAATCGCGCCTCGAAGAGATTTTCGAGCAAGCGGCCCAGAGGAGCCGCGATCTCGATGCCGCCAGGCGTGAAGCAATCGATGTAACCGTCCCCGGCAGGCTGCCGCTCCTCGGTCGCCTTCATCCCATCACTCAGACAGCGTTGGAAGTCTGCCGTATTTTTAACTGGCTTGGGTTCGAAGCCGTTGAAGGGCCCGAAATCGAGCTTGACTACTACAATTTCGAAGCCCTGAACCTCCCCAAGGACCACCCGGCCAGGGACATGCAGGACACGTTCTACATCTCGGAAGAGGTGGTGCTGAGAACCCACACCTCGCCGCTTCAGGTCCGGGTGATGGAAAAGCGAAAGCCTCCCCTTCGGGTAATAGCTTTCGGCAGAACCTACCGCCGTGATTCGGACGTTACACATACGCCGATGTTTCACCAGGTGGAAGGGCTGATGGTGGGCCAGGGCGTATCCCTGGGGGATTTGAAAGGCATCCTTTCCTCCTTTGTCCATCAAATGTTCGGCCCCGACGTCGCGCTTCGTTTCCGGCCAAGCTTTTTCCCTTTCACCGAACCGAGCGCGGAAGTGGATATCGAGTGTGTCATGTGCCGCGGGAAGGGATGCCGTGTCTGCAAAGGCACCGGCTGGCTCGAAATTCTGGGGTCGGGAATGGTTGACCCGGAGGTCTACAAGCACGTCGGCTATGATCCGGAGGAAGTGACCGGTTTTGCTTTCGGTCTTGGAATTGAGCGGATAGCAATGCTGAAATTCGGAATAGACGACCTGCGGCTGTTCTTCGAAAACGATCTGCGTTTCCTCGATCAGTTTTAGGGTCCTTCGACTGTGGACCCTGTTTTGCAATTTGAATTCGCCCCGATGTAAGGGCTTTGAATCCGCCGGGCAGAGGCCGGATCGCGATCCGTTGACGGTTTCGGCAGACTGGAAAACTTAAGATTTCGGATTCCCACCTCTGTCCCCCTTCTTGGCGGCCGGGCGTGGGAATTGTCGTTTACGGGGAAGGCGCCACGGCAGGTCAGGGAATGCCGAACCGACCCGTGGCCGCTTTCTGCCGATTACAGGAATGATCCATGCTGATAAGTTTGAAATGGCTTGCAGACTACGTTGACTGCCCGCTTTCCGCGGAGCGGATCGCCGATGGCCTCACCATGGCCGGCTTGGAGGTGGATTCGCTGTCGTTGCGCTATCCTCAACTCAAAAACGTCCAGACGGCGCGGATCGAAGCGGTCGAGCCGCATCCGAATGCCGAGCGGCTGAAAATCTGCGTGGTTTCGTGTCAGGGCGGTCCATTCAGGATTGTTTGCGGCGCTCCGAACGCGCGGGCCGGAGAAGTTGTCCCGCTCGCCCTTGCAGGGGCCGAGCTTCCGGGCGGGCAGGTCCGGGAAGTCAAGGTGCGCGGTGAGCTGTCGAAAGGTATGCTCTGTTCGGAAAAAGAGCTGGGGTTGGGCGATGATCACAGTGGAATCTGGCTTCTTCCCCACGGCACTCCGGTTGGAGCTCCTCTTGATGAGGCGCTCGGAATAAGGGATTTCCTGATGGAGATCTCCATAACTCCCAACCGGGGAGACTGCCTTTCCGTGGTCGGCATAGCCAGGGAGGTGGCTGCGCTGTGCGGGACGCCCGTCCGGTATCCTTCAGCCGTGGTCAGTGAAGCCGGTGTTCCCGCGGGGACGCTGACATCCGTAACGATAGACGATCCCGAGGGCTGCCCGCGCTATTCCGCCAGGGTCATTCAGGGCGTGCGGATCGGTCCTTCCCCGGAATGGCTCCGGGATAGAGTGGAGGCAGTGGGAATTCGGTCGATCAGCAACATTGTCGATGTTACCAACTACGTTATGATGGAACTTGGGCAACCGCTTCATGCCTTCGACTTCGACCGGCTGCGCCAGCACCGTATAGTAGTTAGAAAAGCCGCGCCGGGTGAACGGTTCATAACGCTTGACGGCGCCGAGCGCGATCTGCCCGAAAATGCCGTGATGATTTGCGACGGGGTTGGTCCGGTTGCGATAGGCGGCATAATGGGGGGGCTCAACTCGGAAATCGGGCCTGAAACCAGTAATGTTCTGATTGAAAGCGCCTATTTCAATCCACTTTCGATTCGGAGCACCAGCAGAAGACTGGGGCTGAAAACCGAGTCGGGCTACCGGTTCGAGCGCGGCACAGATCCGGAAGGCGTGCTGAGGGCCCTTGACCGCGCGACCGCGCTCATGCAGGAGGTCGGGGGCGGCGCGATTGCGGCTGGAAGAATAGATGTATATCCCAAACCGATAAAGTCTTCTGAAATAGTCTTGAGGGTAGGCAGAACCAACCGGTTCCTGGGGACCGGCCTGTCCGCCTCTGAAATGAGGAATACCCTGGAGCGCATCGAAATGAGCGTCAACGAGCTTGACTCGGATCGGCTTCGCGTGATTGTGCCGAGTTTCCGGGGGGATGTTACCAGAGAAGTCGACCTGTGCGAAGAAGTGGCCAGACTCTCGGGCTATGATAAGATCCCGGTTACCAGCCCGGTCGCCTCGATTCAGGCCGCTGCTTTCGATCCTCACCAGAGGGCGCGCAGGGAATTGAAAGATCTGCTTGCCGGTGTGGGGTTTTTTGAGGTCATCAACTATTCCTTTATATCCGAAGATTCCATTCGCAAACTCGGCTATTCTCAGGACGATCCAAAATTGGACCCGGTCCGGATCAGGAATCCTTTGAGCGACGAACAGGCTGTGATGAGGACGACGCTTTTACCCGGCTTGCTTCAGAATGCCCGATACAACTTTGACCACCGGAGCGAAAATTTCAGAATTTTTGAATTGAGCAAGATTTTCCTTCCACAAAAAGGCCACCTGCTTGCCAATGAGCCTCACCATCTCGCGGGTGTGCTTGCGGGAAAGCGTATCCCGCAGGATCTTTATAACGGGGACAGTTTGGACTTCGCCGATGTAAAGGGAGTGGTGGAAGGCGTTTTCAGGTTCATGAGGATCGAGGATGTGAGATTCCGGGCGGAATCGACTCCACCCTGGCTCGAACCCGGCGCGTCCGCCTCGGTTTTCACCGCGGGCGAGCGGATTGGAGAGCTGGGCCTGGTCCATTCCCAGGTGCGGGATGCATTCGATCTCAAGCGGCCTCTGTTTGCATTCCGGCTCAACTTCGACAGGCTGTTTGCACTGGGAGGCGCGGTTCCCGTTTATACCGCTCTTCCAAAATTTCCCCCGGTCGAGCGGGATATGGCGCTGATCGCAGAAGTAAAAATGCCGGTGGAAGAGCCGCTTGATTTTATTCGCTCATTGAACGAACCTCTGGTGGAAAGTGTCGGGATATTTGATATATTCAGAAGCGATCAACTGGGCGCCGATAAGAAGAGCGTGGGCTACCGTCTGACTTACCGTGCTCCTGACCGAAGTCTCACAGACGAAGAAGTGAATGCCCTTCATGCCGGATTGATCAGGAAGGTTATGGCCAGGTTTTCAGTATCGCTGAGGTAGAACTGAGAAGTGAGTGAACACGAGATCCACAAAGACGCTCTGAGAGACAGGAAACTGCCCTGCGAGGTGACTTTCGAGGTGGACGAAAAGGTCTTCCGGGGGACTTCCATGCATTTTAATGAGAAGGGAATGCTTGTATTGTGCAAACACCCGCCTTCATTGAATGCCAGGGGAAAAATAGCCCTCCGGTTTCCCGGCTTCAGGCACGCAATCGAGATGAGCGGCGAAGTGGTCTGGACCAATATGTATGGGCCGGGAGATTCGTTTTCTCCTAAAGGAATGGCAATAAAATTCATAAATATTGAAAAAGACCAGGAAAGGCTGCTCACCGGACTTGCCGAGCAGTACGAGACAGTGAGCAGCATTTATTCCTGTTACTACACATGAGGGATATTAAGAGGGAGTCGAAGCGATAAGAGTGATTGGCGCCTTCACTCACTCTTTGGATTTTTTCCCGGATCAGACGCTTCGATCCGGGAAATTTTATTTTTAAGAGGGAAACCTTGGGGGTAATCGAAACAGCCCTTGTCGCCATTGCTATCGGTTGCGATGCATTTACGGTCGGTCTGGGGGTAGGCGCGCGGTTTTGCAACCGGAGGCAGATATTCAGGCTATCCTTTCACTTTGGGCTCTTTCAGTTTATTATGCCGATCCTTGGGTGGCTCCTTAGCCGGAGGCTTCCGGAAAGCGTGATGATCTGGGCCCCGTGGATAGCTTTCGCGCTCCTTTTTTTCATTGGAGCAAAAATGATCGGCGAGAGCCTGTTCCGTAAAAGAGCCGATCCGGCGCACTGCAACGATCCGACTCGCGGGTTCAGCCTGTTTGTTTTGTCTGTGGCGGCAAGCCTGGACGCTCTCGGAGTCGGCTTCAGCATGGGGATTGTGAACCGGGCCCTGATCGTTCCGGCCATATGGTTCGGGGTCACTGCGGGGGTGATGACCTGGGTGTCGATGAAACTGGGAAATCGGCTTTCAACAAAATTCGGTCGATGGGTTGAAGTAGCCGGGGGTTTGATTTTGATGGCTATAGCTGTCGAATTCGTTTTGTGAGATCGGATGGGAAGAATGGCGAAAAGACTGGAAACGGCTTTGAAGGACCACCTTTTCGATCCGGAAGGTGCGAGTCTTTGCAGAAGGGTCCGTGACTACTTCGGCTGGCAAATTGGAGAGGCGCGCGTAATAAGCATACTGACCCTCGATGCCGGTTTATCGGACGAAGAACTGGAAGCGGTGCGGACCGAGATTTTCACGAACCCCGTAACCCAGGTATCCAAGTGGGGAAGCCTTGCCTCGGGTTTTGATTGGGCGATCTGGGTCGGATTCAGACCGGGGGTCCGCGATACGGCAGGCAGTGTCGCGATAGAAGCTGTCAGCGATTATCTCGGGAAAGCGCTGCCCCTTGATGCGGCCGCCTATACATCACGACTTTTCCTGCTCAAAGATGCTCCGCTCTCGCGAAACCAGGCCGAAACCATAGCGCGTGAGCTGCTTGCAAACGAAATCATCCAGCAGTGGCGTGTATATTCCGGCCCTGAGTGGAATCAAAGCGAAGGAACCGGCGTAATCGTGCCTAAGGTGCTTCAGGCACACACTCCGTCTCTCTCCGAGATTCCGATCGAAAACGACGGTCAGCTCGCAAAGCTTAGCGATGAGAGAAATCTGGCTCTGAACCGTAACGACATCCCGGTCATCAGAAACTATTTCCTCAGACCGCAGGTTCAGGAAGCGCGCGCAAAGTTCGGTCTTGGCACCCCGACGGATGTCGAACTCGAAATGATCTCCCAGGCACGAAGCGACCATTGCAACCACAACACTTTCCGCGGGAAATTTCGTTACCTTGACATGCTCACGGGCGAAGAATTCACCGTCAGCAATCTTTTCAAGACCTGCATCGAAGCCCCAACCCTTCAGATCCAGAAGCAGAAGGACTGGGTTGTCTCGGTTTTGTGGGACAATGCCGGGGTTGCGCGATTCAATCAGGACTTCAACTACTCGGTCACGGGTGAGACCCATAACAGCCCATCGAACATGGAGGCCTATGGGGGCGCTCTCACCGGGATAGTCGGAATTTACCGCGATATAATGGGCACCGGCAAGGGGTCGCGCCTCGTTGCCGGGCTTTACGGTTTTTGTGTCGGGCCCCGCGACTACCGGGGGCCGCTCAAACCGCACCTGCATCCCAGGAGGCTGCTCGATGGGATTGTCGAGGGAGTAAAGGACGGCGGTAACAAGCATGGAGTTCCCACACCATTTGGAAACCTGTTTTTTCATCCGTCATATCTGGGGAAGTGCCTGGTTTTCGTGGCGTGCCTGGGAATCATGCCGCGCAAAATCGCCGGTAAGCCAGTGGAGTTGAAGCGGCCGGCCGCCGGAGACCTGATCGTGATGTGCGGAGGACGGGTGGGGAAAGACGGAATTCACGGGGTAACCGCATCCAGCGAGAGCTATAGCGAGACCACCCCGGTCGGCCACGTCCAGATAGGCGATCCTTACACGCAAAAGAAGATGCACGATTTCCTGCTCGAAGCCCGCGACGAAGACCTGATTACGTTCATCACCGACAATGGCGGCGGCGGCCTGTCCTCTTCGGTGGGCGAATCTTCCATGTTGGCCGGAGGCGCTTTTGTCGAGGTGGACAAGGTGCCTCTCAAGTACGAGAGTCTCGATGTGTGGGAGATATGGGTATCGGAGTCCCAGGAGCGCATGACCGTGGCGATCAGGCCTGAGGCTCTGACCAGGTTTATGGAGCTTTCCCGCAAGCACGAAGTCGAAAGCACGGTGATCGGCAATTACGAAAATACGGGAAAGCTGCGCCTGAGCTATGCTGGAAAGACCTGCGCATATCTGGACCTGAGTCTTTTTTCGGAAGATTTCCCGCAGTGGAATTTCGATGCAGAGTGGTTTGCGCCCCATTTGCGCGGACTGGCTGAGCCGGTAATGGCCGAACCGACCGATTACGGCTCTCTTTTGCACGCCCTGCTTGCATCCCCCAACTTGTGCAGCCGGGAGTGGATACAGAGGCAATACGATCACGAAGTCCAGGGCGGCAGCGCCATCAAATTCATGACGGGCAGGGACAGGGACGTGCCGAACGATGCCGCGGTAATCCGTCCCGTTCTTGGAACGAATACCGGTCTTGTAGTTGCGCAGGCCCTGTTGCCCACTTACTCCGAAATAGATACCTATCATATGGTGGCAGCCACGATAGATGAGGCGGTGAGGCGTATCGTGGCCGTCGGCGGGAGACTGGATGAAATCGGAGGGGTCGATAACTTCTGCTGGCCGAATATCCAGTACGATCCGGTTCAGAATCCGGACGGCCGATACAAGGCGGCGCAGCTTGTACGGGCGAACCTGGCTCTTCGAGATCTATGCCTTGCTTACGGTGTCCCGCTTCTTTCCGGTAAAGACAGCATGTATGTGGACGGGTACCTTTCCGGCGCTTTCGGTGAACGGCACAAGATAAGCGGCCTGCCCACCATGCAGTTCACGGCAACCGGAATTGTGGAGAACGTGCTGAAATCGCAGACACTGGAGGCCAAGATTCCCGGCGATCTGGTCTATGTGCTCGGGACCACTTCGAACGAACTCGGCGGCTCCGCATACTACGACCTCTTCGGGTATACCGGCCTGAATGTGCCAAAAGTGAAAGGTTTCTCTGAACCAGGCCGCGTGGAAGCCGGAGAATTCGATTCCCTCCTTAATCTTTACCGAGCGGTTGAAAGAGCGATTTCTTCCGGGGTTATCGCTTCCTGCCACGGGATATACCGCGGCGGGTTGGGAGTCCACGCGGCAATGATCGCGATAGCCGGTCAATGTGGATTGAGCGTCGATCTGGCCATGGCTCCAGGCGCCGGCGACAGCAGCATCCGGGACGACCTCCTCCTTTTCAGCGAATCGTGCGGGCGGTTCCTGGCGACCGTTCCCA
>Ga0326728_10003681_pt1 | contig 46945 bp, 47 predicted proteins | sample MB3enrmetagenome_FD_207602 | JGI IMG/M metagenome (GOLD analysis project Ga0326728, IMG submission 207602) | Lab enriched peat soil microbial communities from McLean, Ithaca, NY, United States - MB31MN | ecosystem: Environmental > Terrestrial > Soil > Wetlands > Peat | place: USA: New York...
ATCGGTCGAGGGCCTCAGCCGGGAGCAGGTCCGAACCTGCGACATCATCCCGGGCGATGCGGTGATCCGCGAATTCATCGGCGGCAGCACCATTAAGATTCCGCATAACGAATAACCCGTCTGCACAGGAGAACATTTCTGGCGCTGGTATTGGGCATCACCCTCGGGGCCGCGGCGGTCTGGTTTTACCGCACGTACTGGGACGATCCCCGCTTGCGGTCCGCCGAGCAGAAGGTCGAGAACGCCGCCAAGACGACTTGGGACGCCGCCCAAGAGAAACTCCGCGTGCTGCATTTGCGCCCCGAGGACATCAAGGATGAGTTGGCGCGCACCGGCCAAGTGGTCCGCCGCGCGGCGCGCGAGGCCGGTCACTCCCTGACCGACGCCACCGCCGACGCCCGCGTCACCGCCGCCATCAAGGCCAAACTCGTTGCCAGCCGCGATCTCTCGGCACTTGACATCTCGGTCAACACCACCGCCGAAGTGGTCACCCTGTCAGGCTTTGTGACCTCCTCGGAACACATCAGCAAAGCCATCCTGCTGGCCTGCGCCGCCGGAGACCCGCGGTAACCAGGTTTGGGCCTGACCGGCGGCGCAGGCCTCACACGGCGCTCAGGTTGCGTCCCAGCAGAGCCGGTACCTCCGCTGAAGCAAGTTAAGGCTAACGGATAACCGAAGGAGCACCAACCATGAAACGAGGCAGACGCCGCTTGCACATTCCGCAGCATGAATTTGGATTCACCCCGGAAACGTTCAACTTGATTCAGGATGTCGGCCTGGACGGAGACCGTCTGGCCCGCGAACGCCACGAAGCCGACGAAGCCCGACGCATGACGGAAGCAGCGCGGGCGGCGCTGTTCACCACGCCACAGAATCGGGATTACGGACACCAAATGAGTTAAAAACAGTATGGCCGGGTTAATGCATAAACATTGGCGAATCTTCGCTTTTTTGACTTTGCGAGTTCAAGCCTAAACCATCGCCGATGCGAAAATAAACGAAAGAGTTTTGTCCCCAACTGTCCCCAAAATCGCGCTGGCCGGGCTGCGAACCGGCGGTGGTTTTGACGATGGTGCGGCGTTGGAATTGAAAAACTGGGGTAGCACGGAGCGATTGCGAACTTGTCAAGTAAGACAAAAGGTCGCAACTTGCCCGCAAGATTTCGCAACTTGCGAACGCTTGCAGGGGTTTTTTCTCGATCAGCCTTTTCCCAACTCGCGCCATACCAGTATTTTACAACTCCTTCGCCCCTTGGCACGATAACTGTAATAATGGGAGTGGAGAAAGCTATGACTAAACCGCCAAAGGCCGCCAAGTTCGAAGTTTCCATGAGCGCAATGGATGTCATCTATCATCGTCGTTCTGTGCGCGACTATACGTCCCAAACGATCGACCAAGCGGTCATCCGCACGCTGCTCGATGCCGCTGTCCACGCCCCCACCGCCATGCATGAGGAGCCGTGGTCATTTGCCGTCATTCAGGATAGGAACCTGCTGAACCGCTTGTCGGACAGCGCCAAAGAAAGGGTGCGCAACGAGGCGCAAGGTTTCGATTCCCACCACGCAAAATATTCGCTTGAATTGGTGAACAAACCGGACTTCCATGTTTTTTACAACGCCGGCACACTGATCGTCATCTACAGCAAATTCCAAGGGCCGTTTGTCGTGGCGGATTGCTGGCTGGCAGCGGAGAACCTGATGCTTGCCGCCTGCGCAAAAGGGCTTGGCACCTGCGTCATCGGCTTTGCGGTCTCGGCGCTGAACACGCCGGAGTGGAAGGCTGAATTAAAGATCCCTGCTGAAATGACGGCCATCGCGCCGATCATTGTGGGCGTGCCCGCCGGTGAAACGCCGCCCGTGCCTCGCAAGCAGCCGGAGATTCTTGCTTGGAAAGATAAATAGAAGACTAAAAGAAAGGCAGCTTTATGTTACAAAGCATTAAACAGTTGTATGGGGACAAACTCAGGGCATCCGATGGCGAAATCGGCCATGTGAAGGATTTTTATTTTGACGATAAGAACTGGGTGGTTCGCTATGTGGTCGCGGACACCGGCTCCTGGTTGCCGGGGCGACTGGTGCTCATCTCGCCCCATGCCTTCGGCAGTCTCCATCGGGTCGGAAAAGACCTGCTGGTGAACCTGACCCGGAAACAGATTGAGGACAGCCCTTCGATTGACTCGCACAAGCCGCTATCGCGACAATACGAGGAGGAGTATTACCGGTATTACGGCTGGCCCTGCTACTGGCAGGGAGACGGGTTGTGGGGCATAAGCGACTTTCCGCTATTGGAGCTGCCTCCAAAACCTTCAGCCGATCCGGGCGGCCCGCAACCCGAACGTGCCGACGCGCATCTGCGCAGCACGCGAGACGTGAACGGTTACCATATCAAGGCGAGCGACGGAACCGCCGGCCACGTCTGCGATTTTATGATGGATGCCCAGAGCTGGGCGATTTGTCAACTGATCATTAAAACTGGCCACCTGCTTTCCAGCAAAGAGGTGCGAATACCGACGAGCAAAGTGGAGCGGATCAGTTACGAGGAATCCGCAGTGTTTGTGAATTTGACCATGGAAGCGGTCGAACAGAGCTTCGAACACTCCAAATGACTACGGTCAGCGCAGCGAATTGACATCGCCCAGCCCATTTCCCCTTTATGAAACCCCAAAAAATCTCCCAGGACCAAAGCCAAAAGCCGGCCAGCGCATCACGGCCAACCGCGGCCGCGGCCTTAAACCAAAGCGAGACTGGTTTTGTGCCGTCACCGGACGAAGTGGCCAGAAGGGCCTACTTCAGTTATTTGAACGAGGGTTCGCCGCAAGGGCGCGACGTGCAGCATTGGCTGGCGGCCGAGGCGGAATTGATCGCGGAACGCAACCGCACCCGGGTTCACGGCTTTCATAACAGGACATAACTGGACGACATGGGCGCGAAATCGAAGGCCTATCTCGTCGGTAGCGGCATCGGATCGCTGGCCGCCGCCGCCTTCATGATCCGCGACGGCAGCCTGCCTGGCGGAAATATTCATAAAGTTAATATGCGGCGGCTCAACTGACTGCAATCAAAGAAACCGACTCGCCCCGCTTGTTCCGCACAGTGCCCAAGGATCGAGGATCGAGCGTTGGCCGTCCATCGATCAGGAAGTAATACTGATGATGGCCGTGGTGAAGAGGAAGACTGAGAACCCAGCCTCCATCCGGCATCCGGAGCATCGGATTGGCGATGGGATTCCAATGATTGAAATCACCCGCCACGCTCACCTGCCTGGCGGAAGGCGCGATGCAGAAAAAGCTCACTTCATGAAGGGTTCGCTCCGCTGAATAGCGATTCGCCGGCTCGACTTGGTCGAATTCAACAAACATGCAGATTTTTTATGTTTGGACCATTACCTTCACAATCTGTACAATGGTTTCCGGTTTGACCACGGCCGTATTGACGACGAGATGATAGTGAGTGGAATCCCGTATGTCCGCCTGGAAGTACTTTTTCACCAGGCGCCGGTGTTCCTCTTCCAGCTTGGTAATATGCTTTCGTGCATCTTTCTCAGGGAGTCCAAGTTCTTTCATCGCATTCTTTATCCTCAGATCCAGGGGGGCTATGAGGCACAGGCCGATCTTTTTATCCTGGGGAAGGAAGAAATTGCTGCCCCTGCCCACAATCACCGCATTCCCATGCACAGCTATTGCGAATAACACCCTTTTGAGACTTCCAACGTAAGCCTGCGTTGAAAGATTAAAGTCTCCTTCGAACTGAGCCAGCCAATCCTCCAGTTCAGAACGGGGGTGTGCCTCGAGCGTAGAGACAAGCCGGGTGCTCACATCTGCGTCCTTGGCGATCTGTTCGACCAATTCCCAACTGTATAGGTGGAAACCGAGGTCAGCACAAAGCTTTTCAGCGACGGACTCTCCTCCGCATCCTGGTTCTTCAGTAATGGCAACGACAGGCTTGGGTTGGTACTGCGGTTGTGCTTCGCGCAGGCGCCATTCTTGAAGGCGCGCCTGGAGCAGACGCCTCATTTCTTCGACTGAATCATTGTTTGTCATATTTCTGGTTCCCTTTCCAATGTCCGAGTCCATTAGTTAAGATGGCCGACCTGGGTCTGTCCGGCCTAATGCACAAGGCCGGACAGACCTTTCCGCCAGTTCCTCTTGGCGGACCCAAAACTAATTTATTAAGCAAGGCACACGCCAGAGTTGCTCCGCGAATGTAATCCTCTTGGAATCAAGAAGATCTGTGGATGAGGAATGCGCCGCAATGATCTGCGAGCATTCGCAAGTTACAAAATCTTGCAATTGAACTGCGATATTGCGCACGAGCCTGGCGCGCCACAAAAACGCGTTCAGCGATGGCGGGCAAATTCACGCGCAACGCACAGTCAGGACCGCGCACGGAGCGAGCGGAACCACACGTGCGGCAATGCTCCCCAAAAGGATTTTTGATACTCCCCGGCGGCCATGGGTGCCGATGACGATGAGATCAACATCCAGCCGCTTGGCTGCCTCTACGATTGAGTCATCCGCAAGTCCCGTGAGTATCAGCGCATGCGCTTTCACCCCCCCCTTATGGGCCTTTTGCACGAGCGCGCCGATGCTTTTCTCCCCCTCCTTCCGGCACCGTTGTTCCCACTCGCCGTAAGCCTCCGAAGGCATAAAGCTGATATTGCCAGGCATGGTGTAGCAATGAGCTATTAAAAGCTCCGCACCGTTCTGCCTGGCCAGCTTTAATGCTTGTTCGAAGGCAGGGGTTGAAGCAGGCGAGAAATCCGTCCCCACCAGAATGCGTCTGTAAATTTGCCCCGGGCGTTGTGCCGGGTTGACGGGTTCGGCCTTCAGGTCGCTTTCCCGGGTAAGTTTCAGAATGTCCGGCATAATGACCTCCTATTTGACGTTCCACCATCCTCCACCGAGGGCGACAAAAAGGGCCACGGTATCCTGATATCGCAGCGCGATGGTCTGAAGATCCGCAATCCTGGCCTGGTGGTATTGCACGTCTGCGATCAGAACATCTGAGTAATTCGCCAGCCCAGCTTGGAAGTTTGCTTGAACCAGATGCAGAGCTCGGTGGGCTGCGGCAAGGGCTTCGTCCTGCGCCTCCAGAGTCTCCGCGTCATGCTGAATGGCGCGCAGCGTATCTGCAACCTGGGCAAACGCACTCAGCACCGTTTGTTTATATAGGGCGGCAGTTGCCTGGTAATTGTCGATGGCCGCCTTGCGCTGGTACCAAAGCGTTCCCCCCTCGAAAATCGGAGTTGTTGCATTGGCAGCCAGTCCCCAGAAGGTGGCGCTGCTGGCGGCCAAGCCGGCCAGGGAGGTATTGTTCGCTCCATAGTTGCCGCTTAGAGTAATACTGGGAAGCATGTTCGCGGTGGCGACACCAATATTGGCGCTGGCCGCATGAAGCGTCGCCTCAGCCTCAAGAATATCCGGGCGCTGACGCGTCAGATCTGAAGGCAGACTCACGGGCAGGTTGGATGGGAGGGTAATCTCCGCAAAATCAATTCGAGGCGCTTTCCATTCGGCGGGAGTATGCCCAACGAGGCTGGCCAGCAGATCATCGGTTTGGTCGAGCTTCTGCTGAAGCTGCGGGATACTCGCTTTGTAAGAATCAAGTTGGCTCTGGAGGGTGAGCACGGTCGAATGCGGCACGGTCCCCGCCCGCGCTTGCACTTCAGCCAGTTCCACCTGCCTTTTCTGCAGATCGATCAGTTGTTCGGTGGCCTCAATCTCGGCACGGTATGCGGCCTGGGCAATCATGGCGTTTGCGATGTTGGCCGAGAGCGTCAAATAAGCGGCTCGCTCGGTATTTCGCTGTAGATCGACCTGGGCCGCCAGACCCTCGACCAACCGGCGCTCGCCACCGAACACGTCCAGCGCATAGCTCGCCGATGCCGAGAGAGTAAAGAGATTGAAAATACCCGGCTGGAGGTTTTGTCCGAGCTTCAGCGGTGTGTACCTCTGTCGCGTTGCCTCAAAGTCGCCGTTGACTTGGGGATAGAAAATACCATAACCGCTGCGCAAAAGTTCCTGGCTCTGACGCAGACTCGCTTGCGCCGACTGTAGCCCGGGATTCTCGGCAAGAGCTTCATTGATAACGGCATTGAGCTTCGAACAGTGGAAAAGCTTCCACCAGTCTGCCGGAAGCTTGGCGTTTTGATCGAAGGTCTGCGCCGTTCCATTGGCGCGCACCGTGGAAGTTGGGTCGCCGCCATTCGCATAATGTTTATCCGGCCGTGGAGCCGGCCGGGAGAAATTCGGGCCAACGGCGCAGCCCGCGATCACGCAGAACAATGCCGTCGCACTGAAGCGGATGATGAGTTCTCGATGGTGCATGGCAATTGGCCTATGGTGCTGTGCTCTTCGCCAGGGCGTCCTGTTTCTGCCCGATGTAAACATCAACGAGTTGACCGGGAAACAGGTTCAAGTCCTTCGGCTTTTCAAATCGGAATATCACCGGAAGCACGCGCACATCGACGCGCTCCTCCCGTTCATTAGAGAGTTCGATCTTCGGCGAAACATAGGGCTGGAGCCGTTCAAATGTCAGTGGGATGCTGATGTCAGTTCCCTGGATGAACATCTTGGCGGTCATTTTGGAGGCCTCGGGCAGGCGGTGGACGAGGATTTCGTCGATGTAGCAGCGGACTTCAAGGTAGTCCTGCGATGCGCCCATGACGACGAGGGGGCCAAATCCCTCGGTGTAAGTGCCATAAGCGCCTTGCGACGAGACATAGCTGCCGACCGTAGCCTCAATCGAGAGCACGATCCCGTCCACGGGCGCCGTGATGGTGTATTTGCCCAACAGCGCAGCGGAAGCCTGGTAGGATTTGCTAAGCGCATCGTACTGTTTTTGCTGATTTTGAATGTCGTAACTCCATGCCCCGGCCTTGGTGAGATCGTATTGCTTCCGGGCCACTGTCAGATTTGCTTCCGCCACGCTGGCCGCGTTTCTGGCGCTGTCGAGCACGTCCAGGCTGACGGATTGGGGATCCAGCGCGTAGGACCGTTCCTGTTTATCCAATGTGTCGCGCGCGCTTTTGAGCGTGGCTTTGGCGGAGCCGACCTAGGCCGCTGCCACCTCCAGTGTTTCCGGGCGAGGCTGCGCCTTCAATTCATTTAGCAATGCCAATGCTGCATCGGCCTGGGACTTCTGTTGCTTCGCCGTCGCTCGTTGCACGGATTCGTCAATCGTCAGAAGCGGCGTCCCCTTCTTAACCTTCTGTCCTTCGGCAACCAGAATTCTGGTAATTGGACCCGGGACTTCCGGATAGATGTTGATATTTTCGCCCTCGGTCTGAAAGCTTTCGACGATGCCATTGGCGTAGATTCCATTGGCATAGGGATTCGGCGCCGGATTAAACACCGGCGGTTGGGCTGGAGGTTGCTGGCTGTAGACATGAGCGCTATAAAGCGCCAGCGCAATGCCAGCTATCGCCACGATGAACAGGATTTTATTTTTCATGGGCTTTTGCTTGTTCAATGCTGGTTATCCGGCCGTCTGCCATTCTCAGAATTCGATCGGCAAAACAGAATATCCGGTCGTCATGTGTGACGATGATGATGCAACGTTTTTCGTTGAGAATGTTGTTCCTCACGAAGGCCACAATGTTTCGGCCAGTGTCGCCATCGAGGGAGGCGGTCGGCTCGTCAAGGATCAAAATGTCCGGACGGCTCACGATGGCCCGGGCGATGGCGACGCGCTGCTGTTCGCCGCCGCTGAGTTTGACCGGCGGCAGGTCCGCGCGGTCTTTGAGGCCGACGGTTTCCAGGTTCTTAAGCCCCTCATCCAACGCATCGTGCCAACTTCGCCCTTGCAAGATCAGGGGAATGGCCACGTTCTCAACTGTCGTTAAGCGCGGGAACAGGGGGTAATCCTGGAACACAAACCCGATCTTCCGCAGGCGAAAGTCAGCGATTTCGTTGGTGGAAAGGCTCCAAATCTCGACGTTCTCGACCTTGACAGTGCCGCTGTTTGGCCGAAGGATTCCTGAAATCATGCTCAACAAGGTGGTCTTGCCGCTGCCCGAAGGACCGACTACAAAAAGCATTTCACCAAAATCGGCTTCGAAACTGAAATCACGCACCGCATAGGTTTTGATTTCGTCCGCGCCGAACCATTTGGTGAGACCTGAGGCTTCTATGGCAGTGGTGGGCATGTGATTAACTCCGGAAAATATCGAATGGTTCGACTTTTAAAACCTTGCGCACACCCGCATAACTTGAGATTCCTGCGATGATCACCACCATGCCCAGGGCAATCCAGAGGTTGCGATAGATGATGATGGCGGCATAATCGGGCAGATGGATCTTGGCCAGCCAGATCGACAGCGCACACAAACCCACGCCAAGGCCATAGCCGATGATTGAGACGAAGGTTGCTTGAAACAGAATCATCATAACCAGTTCATGACTCTTGGCTCCGATGGCTTTAAGCGCTCCGAATTTCTCGAGGTTCTCCAGAATGAACGTGTAGAACGTCTGACCGGAAATGGACAGCCCCACGATGAAACTGATGGCCGTCATCAGAAGCATGTTGGTGCCCATGCCTGTCTGGTACATGTAGAATTTGGTGATCTTTTGCATGAAATCCTCCTGCGTCAGGGCAAGATAGCCGGCGGCCGCGACCTGTTTTTTGATGTTTGGCACATCTTGCGGTGACTTCGGTTCAACCAACAGGTAAGAGATCGTAAAACGGGTATTTGGGATGTATTGCAGCGCCCTGTTGTAGGTTGTGTACAGCGTCGGCACACCGAACAATCCGCTCGATGCCACATGGGCGATGCCGACAATGACTCCGCGATGATCGTTGAGTTCGAAATCCGTGCCGATTTTCGGATTCTCCAGTTTTCGAAACTCCGAATCTTCGACCGCAATAAATGCATTCTCGGCGAAGATTTCCTGAATGTTTCCGGAGACAAGCTGCGGACGTCCTACGAGGCTGGTGTCGTCAAGGCCGACGATGTTCACCGCCTGATAGTCTCCGCTGTGCAGCTTGAGCAAGGCGCCGCCGGAATAGAGCGGCACGGCGTATTTGACGCCGGGAATGCTGCGAACCTCGTCCAGCGTGTAATCCGGCAGTGGAATGGTATTGGCCACGGTCTGGACGGAAGGGTCCATGACCCACACCCTGGCTCCGATGTTAATGATCGTGGCTGATGCGCGGCTCATAATCCCCGAAAACATGGAGGTCATTTCGACCATCAAAAAGACCGCGAAAGTAATCCCAACGAGAAGAGCCACAAATTTGGCCCGATCGTTGACCAGAAGCTCGTAGGCAATTCTCAGAATGCCGAACTTCGGCGCCATCGCCAGATTCGACCACTTCATTTTATTCAACCCGTTCATTAAACCATCAGCCCCCGTTCACTCGTTTAATCCCCAATGGTTGTAAGCATCGTAACGCCGGCCATAAAACTCCTGGAGCGTTTGCTCCGTAGTACTGGCTTGTTCTGCGATCAGCTTGACGGAAGAAACGGGGGATGCGGCTGGCCGCTTGCCCTCCTGCGGGATAAGATCCGATTGGCCCTTGCGGGATGGAAAATCCAACGGTTCAGCGGCGCCAATCAATGCTGCGAGGGCACTCTGATTATTTTTTTGTGGTTCAGTCAAATTGCTCTTCATAAATTCCACTCCTGCAAATGTGGCGGGTGCGCCGCTGGTTGAGTTTCTTTATTACAATTACCGTGCCAAGGGGGAAGAATGCGTTGCAAGACACTGGTGTGGAACGAGTTAGAAGAAAACCAAATTAAGATGGAACTGACTGCAAGCGTTTGCAAGTTGCGAAATCTTGCGAGCGGGCTGCGACCTTTCGTCACACCCGATGATTTTGCAATCCAACGCGCATCTATTCAGTTCAACCTCTCCAAGCCCGCTCCATCTTGTACTCACCGGGTTGCGGGCGCTGCTGTGGCCGGACGAACAGCCGGCACAGAAGCATCCCGGCGGAAAATCCGCCAACGTGCGCCCAGAAGGCGATTCCGCCCACTTCTTCAGGGCTGGCCAGCGCGAGTGTTCCGTTGAACAATTGACTGACAAACCATAATCCCAGATACAGCACCGCCGGGACCTCGAAGAAAATCGGCCTGAAGTACAGCGGCACAAGCACGGTCACCCGCGCTTTCGGATACAGCAGGAAATAGGCGCCCAGCACCCCGGCGATGGCCCCGGACGCACCAAGCGAGGGCACCTGGGAGTGGGGTTGAGCCAGCAATTGCGCAAGCCCAGCCAGCACGCCACTGAGCAGATAGAACACGCCATAGCGCAGGTGGCCCATTGCATCTTCGACATTGTTTCCGAAGATCCAAAGCATCCACATGTTGCTCAGGATATGCACCCAACCACCGTGCAGGAATTGATGCGTCAGAAACACCCACCAACCGCCCGCGGGAAATCCGGCCGCGTTCGCCCAGCCAGGATCGGTGAAGCGTGCCGGCACGATCCCGAACATATAAAAAAGGTTCTCCAGCGATTTATCGGGCAGTTCCAACTCATAGAAGAATACCAGCGCGTTGATCAGAATTAACGCGCGCGTAACCACCGGCGCTGAACGGCTTGGAATCGAATCGCGGATGGGTATCATATCTTTTTCGTTTCATCACACTGGCCGCCGCAGAAGCGGATAGTCGGTATAGCCTTTGGGGCCGGGTGTGTAAAAGGTGGATGGATCTGGCTCGTTGAGCGGGGCGTTTTGGCGAAAATGTTCCGGCAGGTCGGGATTCGCGAGGAACAACACACCGAACGCAACTGCGTCAGCCTCTCCGGCCGCCAGCACCTGGCTGGCGGTTGCCCGGGTGAATTTTTCATTGGCAATGTAACTGCTTCCAAAAGCCGCTTTCAATTGCGGCCCGATGCGCCTTGCACCAAGCGATTCACGAACGCAAATAAATGCAATCCGCCGTTTGCCCAATTCACAAGCCACATATCCGAAGGTGGCCAGCGGGTTGGAATCGCCCATGTCGTTGGAATCCCCGCGCGGCGCCAGATGCATTCCGACCCGATCGGCGCCCCAAACGGAAATCGCGGCGTCAGTGACTTCCAGCATGAGCCTGGCGCGATTTTCAATCGGACCGCCATAGGCGTCCGTGCGATGATTGGTCTTGTCCTGCAAGAATTGATCGAGCAAGTAGCCATTGGCCCCATGAACTTCCACCCCGTCAAAACCGGCCCTTCGTGCATTTTCCGCGCCTTTGCGGTAGGCCTCCACAATGCCGGGAATTTCCTCCAGTTCCAACGCCCGGGGCGTGACAAAAGGTTTCAGTGGACGAACCTGGCTGACATGCCCGGCAGGCGCGATGGCGCTGGGCGCCACCGGTAATGCGCCATTCAAAAACATGGGATCGGAAATGCGTCCGACATGCCAGAGTTGAAGCAACATCCGTCCACCCGCCTTATGCACCGATTGGGTGACCAGTTTCCAGCCTTCCACCTGCGCTGATGACCAGATGCCCGGGGTATCGGCGTATCCCACTCCCATCGGCGTGACCGCAGTCGCCTCGGAAATAATCAGGCCGGCCGACGCACGCTGGGTGTAGTATTCGGCCATCAACGCATTGGGAATGCGTTCGGTTCCGGCCCGCGAGCGGGTCAGCGGAGACATGACGATGCGGTTGGGAAGGTCCCAGGCACCGATGCGGACAGGATCAAATAAAGTGGGCATGTTCATTTTTTGGTTTTTCTGGTGGCTTGACGCATTTGATCATGCTCCGCTCCTTCGATTCCTTCTTCGACGAGTCTTTCATTATCACTTCGCCCTTCATCGTCCTCATCCTCACTGGGAGCTTCCGGCACTTTGTGTCCGGTCGAGCCGGGTACCGGATTCCAGCGTTCGGATTCGGGCACCGATTCGAGGGTTGCCTCTTTCGGGTCCATGTCCGGTTTGCCGGTCAATTCCCGTTTGGCCTGTTCCCAATCGGATTCCGACACCTTGCGCGCGGAACGGCCGTTGATGATGGCCAGCTCAATCGCGCGCTGCCGCACCATCTTGCGCGTCACCGTGCCGATGCCGGCGGAATTTTCGGTTAAGGCGCCTTCCTTCAATGGATTTCTTTTCATAGGCTGGTAATCACCGTCCGTGCGGAAATGTTTGTGGGTGCGACGTCTTTATCTCGCGCTCCCCCCGATCCTCGCGTATGTCACGGGATTTGGAAAAAATTCTGTCCCGCTTTTTGGACCTTGGACTTGGGGTCGCTTCCTCGGAATTTGGCCGCAGCCGGTGAAGTGTTTTCGGGAAAACAGGAGTTTTGCTCATAATGAATCAGGTGTGCGTTTTTATTTCGTTGCCTGGGAATGAGCTTCGACAAACCACAGCCATTTGTCAATTCCCCGGGAAATCTCGGTGAAGATGTCCGCCGTGTCCTTGTCCTCCAAAGCGTCCGTTTCATCAATCGTGGCGCGGACGGCCTCTCCGAAGGTGGAAAGCGCGCGGGCCACTGCCTCTACATGAGCCATGCCATCGGCGATATCGAGAGGATACTCCGGGAGCCGCGTGCGTGACACGGCCACGCGCGCCGTGCCTTCGGCAATGCCGCCGAGTTGCACGATGCGTTCGGCAATCAGGTCCACATAGGATTCCACGGCTTCGTCCACCTCGTCGAAGAGTTTGTGGAGGGCGATGAAGCTCGGGCCTTTGACGTTCCAATGCGCCTGCTTGATCTGCGATTGCAAATCAACCGCGTCGGCCAGGCGCTGGTTCATCAACTGGTTCAGCGCGATCCTGGCTGGTTTCGGCAGATCGTTCTCTGTTTCATACATGGTGGGTTCTTCTTCGTTTACAGGAATGTTCTTTTTCATTTGTTCTGTCCTTTCATTGGTGATTGTGGATTGCATGTTTTATGGCCGTCGTTCAGCGGGAGTATTGGCGCTTTCCGGCAAAACCTGCCGATGTTGCCAAACGTCAGCCCAGGGATCGGTGGCCTCCAGGCGGCGAGGGATGGTTCGGATGTTGAACTGAGACGGATCCAACTGCGGACTGACCTCGTCCCAATAGAGCGGTGTCGAAACGGGAGCCCCCGGACGGCACCGAACCGAGTAAGGCGCCACGATGGTCTGACCAAATGCGTTCCGGAGCCAGTCGCTGAAAACAAGATTCTGGCGCTGGTCTTTTCGCATTTCAACGGTGATGATCGTTGGAGATCGTCTGGCCATCTCCTGGCTGATGCCATGGGCAACCAGGCGCACTTGCTCCTGATTGGGCCCCCGCCGCAACGGGACCAGGACGTGCAGCCCCCGGCCTCCGGTGGTTTTGGGGAAGGAGCGAATCCCCAGTTCTTCCAGGAGCTTGCGTAAAACTCTGGCTGCTTTGGCCGCGTCGCAGAACTGTCCGGACGAAGGGTCAAGATCGAATGCCAGCCAATCAGGCGTATCGAGCGAACCAACCTCACAGTTCATGACATGAATGGCAATACAACCAAGATTAACGAGCATTAAAAGAGTTTCTTTCGCCCCACCCACAACGTAATGAACGGTTTTTCCGGCGCTTCCGGCTGGAACGGCGCAGGTCGCAACGCTGGCAGGAAGGTCTTTGCCGAAATTCTTCTCAAAGAAGCAATTGCCCGTGATGCCGTCTGGACATCGTTCGGCCGTAAGGAGGCGCTTGTCCAACCAGGGGTGCATGCGAGGCGCCACGAGCGCATAATGCTGAGCAACCTCGATCTTGGTGATTCGTTTTTCTGGAAACCATAGCTTGGTTGGATGAGTTATCGGCATGCCCGCCACATTGGCCACATCCATGCCCTGCTTTCCTCCCGCGGCGATCAGTCCTTTATTTTTCACGTTCCCTCCACTGGCATTCGGATGGATTCTTGTCATCCCGCAGACCAAGAAAGGCGGGTTGGCGCAACTTGCCGTCTTGCGTCCACTCAGCGAACGCAATCTGTGCCACCAGACTCGGGCGAAGCCACGTCACACTGCTCTCTGGCGGGGCCGGCTCAAAAGGCGGGTTTTGCGTTGCCAAAGGCGCCATTTTCTTTGCAAGGTCCGCCAGGACCGCTTCTGAATAACCAGTCCCCACCTTGCCGGTAAAACGCAGTTGCCGGCCATCGTACAAACCAACGAGAAGCGCCCCAAAGTGATGCCGGTGTCCTTCAGGCGCGGTAAAGCCGCCGATGACAAATTCGGATTCCTTTCGACATTTGATCTTGAGCCAGCTCTTCGAACGTTTGCCAGGCTCATAGCAGGAGGAACCATCTTTGGCGATGATTCCCTCCCATCCCTTCGCTTGCGCGGTTTTGAACGCGTCAAAACCGTTCGTTGAAAGACGCCGGGCCAATAGCAATGGCCCGTGATCGATGCGTACCAGCGTTTCCACCGCTTCGCGGCGCGTGCGGAGGGCCGACTTAAGTATTGGTTTGCCGTTTAATTCGAGGCAATCGAACACGGCGAAAACAGGTTTAGCGCCTTCTCCAAGAGCGCGGCGCTGCAGAAGTTGGAAACGGGATACATCGTGGTTGTCAAAGGCAACGATCTCGCCGTCCAGCACGAAGTCGCCCCCGGAAAGGCCCGCCAGCGCATCGGCAATTTCAGGAAATTCGGCGGTGGACTCTTTCAGGTTCCGTGAAAAAAGTTTGATGCACTTGTCCTTTCGGTAGGCCAAAGCCCGGATACCGTCATATTTCTCTTCATTGACCCAGCCGGGACGATCAAAAGGCTCCGCAACCAGCGTCGCCAGCATGGGATGGATCAGGTGGTTCATTGATTATCCTCATCTCTCATCTTCGATCTCGGAAAGCGACCGGCCGCTGACGACTGATCGTGGTTCAAGCTTGGTGATGTCTTTGCTCGACGCGTAAGCGTCACGATGCTTGATGAGGAGCCATTTGTTGTCATTCTGCGTGCGAACGAGCACCCACGAACCGCGAAGCTTCCGGCCATGCAGAATGAATTTCAATTCGCCGTTTGCAAGGCTCGCCGCAACATTATCAGAATCCTCGGGAGTGTAAGTGCCCCGATCCCAGACCATGACAGGCCCCGCTCCATACTGGCCTTCTGGAATATTCCCCTCGAAATTCGCGTATTCCAGAGGATGATCCTCCACCTCCATTGCCAGCCGTTTGACCGCGGGATCCAGGGAAGGTCCTTTGGGCACGGCCCACGACTTCAATACGCCGCCCGCCTCAAGCCGGAAATCGTAATGAAGATTTCGGGCTTGATGCTTTTGAACAACAAAGAGTTGGCCTTCCGCATTCGTTTTCATATTGTGGCCGGTCTTTTTGTCCCCTGCCCGCCTCGCAGCGGCAATTCGAGAACTGCCGCAGCGAGACTACTTCAGGCCGCTTGGATGTTTCAAGCGGTTACTCCGCCAAACTCCTGAACCATTCCACCTTGAGCTTGTTATCCACCCAGGATACACCCGCAGCGGCCCAGGCGGCCCGTTCGGCCTCCTCCTTCTCGGCATAGCTCCGAACTTTGCCGCGGAGTGTCACCGTGCTTCCGGAAGTCTCCACTTGGATCTTGTTGGCGTCCAACAGGGCGTTTCGCTCAAAGGCCGATTTAATGGCCGTTGCGACCGCTGTTGGCGCCAGTTTGGGCTTGATCGTAATCAGATTACTCACCCCTTTGACCCCCGCCAGATACATCACGGCGTTTTCGGCGGCAGTCTTTTGATACCACCATTCCACCTCGCCCTCCAGTGTGACCCAGCCGTCACGGACTATTATCTTAACGGTTCCTATTGGAATCGTCGTGGACCACTCGATTTGATGCGCTGCCGCGGCGGCGATGTCCCCATCGGTATGGCGCAGGGAATCCGACAGTTTGACCTGGATGTCATCGGCGATTGCCTTCACCCCGGCAACCCGTTTAGCCACGCGCACAGCATCCCATTTCTCGCCATAGCTGGTGGCGTAGCCATTGAGTGTCACCGCCCCATCTTTCACCAGGACGCCGATGTCCGTGACGTTCACGCTGGGCTCATATTCGAGCTCGGCAAGCACATCCGTCTTTAGTTGTCCGTCGCTTTTCTTTACATTAGTGTTCATATTTACATTCCTTTGTTTTATTTCATTTGTTTCTTTTGCTGTTTTTGTTCGGTTGATGAGTCACGCTGCTCTTTTCCCCGCCTCCGCGGATCCCGGGAGATGGAAGGAACGGGCAGCGTCAGATGATGAGAACGATGCGGTTTTCGACATTGGTCACTCCCTGAGCCACCCAGGCAGCCCGTTCGGCTTCATCCCGTTCCCTAAAACTGCGCACATGGCCGCGGAGCACCACGTTGCCTCCGTTAGTCTCGACTTGGATCTTCCGGGCATCCAACAGGGCATGGCGCTCAAATGCTGCTTTGATCGCGCCTTTTATGTCCAGGGCAGCCACTTTCGGCTTGATGACAATGAGGTTGGTCACACCCTTCACACCTGCCAGGTTGCGCACCGCCTCTTCGGCGGCGCTCTTCTGGCGCCACCCCTCCACGGCGCCTTCGAGGCTGAGCCATCCATCACGGACCGTTATCTTGACGGTGTCTGCCGGAACCGTGCTCATCCATTCGACGGCATCGACTGTAGCGGCGGCAATATCACTGTCAGTATGGCGGGACGAGTCGGGCGGCTTGACCACTATGTCCTCCGCAAGGCCCCTTACGCCTGCAATGCGTTTGGCGGCGCGTGCGGCGGCCAACTTTTCAGCATAACTGCCCACAGAACCATTCAGCGTCACGATCCCCTCCTTCACTGAGACTCCGATATCTTCGACTTTGACGCTCGGCTCAAATTCGAGTTCAGCCAGAACGTCGCTTTTTAAATCCACATCGCTTTTCATAAACTCCAATCTTTGCGTTAGTGGCGGGCCTGCTGGTTGAGTTGCTCCGCTGGTGATCTTCTTGTTCTCTGTCTAAAGGCCTGCCACGGCGACTTTCATTCGCCGCGGCAGCAACCCGGTGCTCATGCCACCTTCACTTCGACGGTCTTGGATTTGGCCTTCTCGTTTTTCGGCAGACGCACCTCCAGCATGCCCTGCTTGAACTCGGCGCTGACTTTGGCGCCGTCGGCGCCCTCGGGCAGCGTGAAGCTCCGGCAGAAGTTGCCATACGACCGCTCTATGCGGTGATATTTCTTATCCTTCTCCTCCTTCTCGAACTTGCGCTCGCCCGTAATGGTCAGCACCCCATTCTCGACGGTGACTTTCACGTCTTCCTTTTTCACTTCTGGAAGTTCAGCTTTGATGAGCCATTCTTTGTCGTCTTCGCTGATGTCCACCGACGGCGCCCATTCGGCCAGGGTCATCAATTCCTGGCCTCCGTTGGTTGTGCTGGCCGGCGCCAGGCCAAAGAACTTGGCCAGACGATTCTGCAGGACATCCACTTCTCTGGATGGATCCCAATGTGCTAATGCGTTCATTTCTTGATCCTTTCTTGATCGGCGGAATGGTTCATCCAACCGCGAACTGCCCGCCCGCCGATCTTTCCGGGCAGCAATGGGGAAATGGCTTCAGATCTGCAGAAGAACCTGTTCCTTCGGATATTCTCCTGCTCAAAAATCAAGGCTTTAAGAATGAGAGGGCTTAGCTTATTCATTTAATCCAGCCGGCAAGTTTCCCGTCGGCTGAATCTCTCATTACAAGACCCGTGCCAACTCAGGTGCTGGCGTGCAACGCGCTGGTACAGAATGGGATGGGCAAGGTGGGGCCGATCTGAGCCGTTTGCGAAGACATGCAATCTGCAAAAACTCGCAGTCAAATTGCAAATCGGTGGAAAATGGCTCTTCTATGGGGACTGCTGCCGGGCTTGTCTAACCCGTGGCGGGGGAGGCTGGGATCGCTCCGTGAACCTCCTTTTTGAGTCCGAACCTTTTGATTCGAGCAACCAGTGTTGTCGGCTTTAGACCCAACAACTCTGCGGTGCCGCCCGAACCGTGAATCTTCCAATTGGTTTTGTTGAGCGCCGCCAGAACATTATCGCGCTCACGTTGCCGGAATTCGATGTCGCTTAGAATCTCCATGTCGGCTGGCCGGGTTGTGGCGGCGGGAGGCCGGGCGGCGATTTCCGGCGGGGCTTCGCCAGTTGGCAAGTCGAAGTACATCACGCCGTTCTCCGCCAGTATCAATGCCCGTTCGATTCGGTTCTGCAACTCGCGCACGTTGCCGGGCCAATCGTAACCTTGCAACTGGACAAGGTGCGCTTGGGTGAGCCGGGCCGTCCGCACCTTTAATTTCCGGGCCGCTTTTTCAAGGAAATGCGCCGCCAGAAGGGGAATGTCCTCCTTGCGTTTGCGCAAGGGGGCCACTTCGATGGGAAAGACATTGAGGCGATAGTAAAGGTCCTGCCGGAAGCGGCCGGCTTGGACCTCCATCTGCAAATTCCGGTTCGTTGCGGCGATGATGCGAACGTCCACACTCCGGGTTCTCTCTTCGCCGACCCGTTCGTATTGGCCTTCCTGCAAAACTCGAAGAAACTTGCTCTGCAGTTCCAATGGAATTTCGCCCACTTCGTCCAGGAGCAGGGTGCCTCCGTTAGCTGCTTCGAACCGGCCGGCCCGATCCCTCACCGCACCGGTAAACGAGCCTCGGACATGTCCAAAAAACTCGCTCTCGTAAAGCTCCCGGGGAATCGAAGCGCAGTTGACCCGGATGAGCGGACGATTGCCGCGCTGGCTGTGCTTGTGGATTTCGCGGGCGACCAGCTCTTTCCCGGTGCCGGTTTCACCGAGGATCAACACGCTGGCATCAGTCCGGGCAACCGTCTCCACCCGGTGGAGCAACTGCCTGAGAGCCAGGCTCTTTCCAATGACGTCTCCGAATTCTTTGGCCTCCTTCACCTCTTCCTGGAGGTATGTGTTTTCCAGTTCAAGCTGCGCTTTGAGCATCTCGATTTCTTCAAAGGCGCGGCGGCTCTTCTCTTCGCTTTCACGCAATGCCTGATTGGAAGCCTGGAGTTCGGCGGTGCGTTCCTGCACACGGATTTCCAGCATGTTCTGGGCGTTCAGCAGAGCCTCTTCGGCTTCACGCAAACGCAGTTGGGTCCTGACCCGTGCCAGCACTTCTTCCGGCTCAAAGGGCTTGGTAATGTAGTCAACGCCTCCCGCATCGAACCCCTTGACCTTCTGGTCAGTCTCGCTAAAGGCGCTGATGAAGATGATTGGAACCCGGCGGCTCTGTTCGTCGGCTTTCAAGCGGCGACACACCTCGTAACCATCCATGCCGGGCATTTTCACGTCGAGCAGAATCAAGTCCGGCGCCTTGGCGGCCACTGATTTCAGGGCCAGGCTGCCGTCGGAGGCGGGCCTGACCCGATAACCCTGTTTTGTCAGAATGTCCGACAAGAGCCGCAGATTGGCTTGGGTGTCTTCGACAACCAGGATCTCCTGCCGGGCCGGGGTAACTGTCTCAACATGGCTCATATAATCCGCCCTGCCTTGGGCTTCTGGCTTTCCAGCAACCTTAAAAGGTGCGGGTAATCAAGCCCCTTGGCCAGATTATTCAGCAAATTGCCAATAGAGCCGTCCAGTTCCGTCACCCGCTCGATCAGCGCCAGGGTGCGGGTGGTGTCCAGTTCGACGGCCGCTTGGTGCAATTGTGTCAGCAACTCCACAGGCAAGGCGGCCCATTGCTCCGGACGGATGGCACCATTCGATGCAACCGGCGTTATTTGCCCTCCCTTCTTTTCATACACATATTTGAGATCAAGATGCTTGGCCATGACCTCAAAAAGCTCCTGCTCGCGATACGGCTTGCGCACCAGATCGTCGCAACCCGCCTCCAGGATTGGTTTTCTTTCCTCCTCCAGGGCATGAGCGGTGAGCGCGATGATTTTCGTGCGGCTGCCTGCTTCCGTTGCCTTGATGCGGCGGGCCGCTTCCAATCCGTCCATCACTGGCATGCGGATGTCCATCCAGATCAGGTCTGGGTGCCACTCTTCGAACAGAGCCACTGCTTCCTGCCCATTGACTGCCTCCCGCAGATCGAAGCCCAACGGCTCAAAGAGCTTGTGCAACAACAGCCGGTTTTCCTGCTGGTCTTCCGCGATGAGGAGGCGAAAACGGCGTTGCCCTTCAGCCAAACCAATGATCCGTCCGCGCCCCAGCTCTGCGGGAGTCTCCACCGCTGGAAGCACCGCCACCGGAATCTCGAAGTGAAACACCGAGCCTTTGCCCGGCTCGCTGGCAACGTCAATCTGCCCGCCCATCAGTTCGACATACTGCTTGCTGATGGCCAGCCCCAGGCCGGTTCCGGCTTCGGTGGGCGCCCGATCGCCCAATTGCACGAACGGGAAAAAGATCCGCTGCCGATCTTCCTCGCTGATGCCTGGACCGGTATCCTCCACCTCGAATCGCACCCGCGCCCGCTGCGGTGACTCCCAACTCACATCCTCAGCCCGCAGCTTCACGCCACCGCGTTCGGTGTACTTGGTGGCGTTCCCGATCAAATTGATAAGCACCTGGCGCAATTTGCCCGCGTCAACCGTGACGTGCCGGGGCAGAGTTGGGGACCAGCCCAATGTGAAGCTCAGTCCCTTCTCCCCGGCCCCCACACTCATCACTGATTGCAATTCATGCAGCAATTGGTGCAGATCGGCATCGGACTCCTCCAGAACCACCCGGCCGGATTCAATCTTGGAAATGTCGAGCACGTTGTTGATCAGGTTGAGCAGGTGTTCGCCACTGCGGACGATTACGTCCAGATTTTCCTTCTGGTTCGCCGGGACGCCCTGGTCGTTCTTCATCAAACGCGAGAATCCGAGCACCACGTTGAGGGGCGTGCGCAGCTCATGACTCATGCTGGCCAGAAAAATACTTTTGGCCCGATTGGCCGCTTCGGCCCGCTCCTTGGCTTCGACCAACTCCTTCTCCGCTTGCTTCAGCTTCGTGATGTCAATGAGAGTGCCAGTCATCAGCAGTGCCTGGCCTTGCTTGTCACGCAAGGGCACATCGGCCCGGGCATCGAACCATTTGACAGACCTGTCAGGCAAGGCCACTGGATAAATAGCCCTGTAATTCTTGTATTTGCCTGAAATCGCCCCCGAAAAACGTTCCATGGTTTCATCAATGACCGTGGTATATTCAGGAAAGGCCGCCTTTGTATCGGCCAATAACTTTGACCATTCACTGAGGCGGTAAGACTTTTCTCCAGTCTTGTCCGGCGTATAGCCCAGCATTTGAGCCGCGTTGTCCAATCCATGGTAGGTGTCTTTCTCCTTGAAATCGATCCACCATGCGCCGACGTCCGCCGAAACAAGAGACCCATAGACAAGCTGGTTGAGCAACGCCAATTCTTCGGTGCGTTGTTTCACCAGATCTTCAAGATGGTCGCGGTGCTTGCGCAGCTCCTCTTCCGCCATTTTGCGCTGGGTGATGTCGCTTAACATGGAAAAGGAGCCTTGAAAGTGATGCTCCGCATCGAAAACGGGGGTGGCCGAGACATGCACCCATAAGGGGCGGCCGTCCTTTCGACGAAATATCTGCTCAAACCGCTCGGCGACACCATACCGGCGAGCCGCCATCCTTTCTTCGAAAATGGCGTGGTCTGCTTCAAATAGGTAATCGGTGGCCTTTGCTCCTACCATCTCCTCCGGTTCATATCCGAGCATCTCTGCCATCCGCCGGTTGACGAAAGTGGTAATGTAATGCTCGTTGCATGCGAATATCCCCTCCGAAGCAGTATCGACGATGCGCCGGTACTGTTGTTCGCTTTCTCTGAGTTGTGCTTCCGCCTGCTTGCGGTCCTCAATATCAGCGCTTTTTCCGTACCATTTAACGATGTTTCCCGTCTCATCGCGCAGCGGCATGGCGCGGATCAGAAACCAGCGATGTTCCCCATCCGCCCGCCGCAGGCGGCCTTCAGTCTCCAACGGTTTCCCATCCCTCAAGGCCGCTCTCCACTCCTCAACCAACTTGGCACGGTCTTCCGGATGAGCGGCGATGGTCCAATCGCCTCCGCCCTTCAGAGAAAGACCCGTATAGTCCAGCCAGCGTTGATTCAGAAACTCCGTCGAGCCGTCGGGCACTGCGCTCCAGACCAGACCGGGAATGGTATCAATCGCGAGTCGGAACTGGTTCTTCAAGGCCTCCATTTCCTGGAACGCTCTCTCCAGCGCCTGTTGCTGGGATTTCTGGGCGGTCACGTCCATCAGCGCTCCGACAAATTCGAGTCCGCCCGAATACCCTCTAACAGCGTGGGCAACGACGTGAATATGTTTTATGGAGCCATCCGGCATGAGCAAGCGATATTCTAGATCAAGATCTTTCCCCTCGTGCGCGGCGCGATCCAGCGCCTCTTGCCGCAGGGTCCGATCCTCGGGATGAACTCGTTCGACGATCAACTGTGATGTGATTTTGGTCGATGCATCGTACTCGAAAATGCGGAATGTTTCCTCAGACCAGGAGAATTCGTTGGTGGAAACCTTCCAGCCGAAACTGCCCGTGTGACTGAGCCTTTGCGCCTCCGTTAAATAGGCCGCCGCCCGCCGCAGTTCTGTGATCCGTTCCGCCACCTTCATCTCGAGCTCGTTACGGGCCTGGCGAAGCTCTTGCTCGCTCTGACGCAACGCGTCCTCGGCTTGCTTCCGGTCGGTGATGTCGGTACAGGTCCCGAACCATTGGACCATGTTGCCTTCGCTGTCATGGATCGGCACACCGCGCGTCTTGAACCAACCGTACACTCCGTCCGATCGTCGGACACGGTATTCCACGTCATAAGGGCTGCGCCCCGCCACCGAATCCGTCCAGAATTGCCGGGTAGGTTCCCGGTCATCCGGGTGCAGCACGTCCAGCCAGCGCCAACCGAGCAACTCGTTCTCTGGGACGCCGGTGTACTCCCTCCACTGAGTGCTGAAGTAGTCGCACGCGCCATCCGGCGTGGCGGTCCAGACCAAGTGCGGCAGCGCCTCGGTCAGGCGCCGCCAGGGTTCGCTCGCCTGCCGTAATTCTTCAGCCCGCTTGCGTTCGCGTGCAGACATTATGGGCTTGGCCTTCATCATGATTGGCTGTTTGTCCTCGATTCTTGGATTCCTTCGAGCGAAAAGCAAGCCTGTTCACAAAGAAACGATTGAAATCTCATTTATGCTGAAACTCCTAAAGATTCACCTTTTGATAAAATATTTTCTTCACCCACTCCGTCATTAAGATATAAAGCGCCACAATCAGGCCCATCATTACGAGAAAAGATCCAGGCAGGGGCACAAACCCGAAAACCTTTCTGACAGGCATGAAGGGAAAGATAAGCGTGACAAGAACGACAGCCATTGTGGCGATAAACAGATATGTCCCCGGCAGGCTCTTGAAAAAGGGCCTTTTGGTGCGGATCACCAGCACGATGACTGAGGCAGAGATCACAGACTCCACAAACCAACCCGTCCTGAACTGGTCGGGGGTGGCATGGAGGATCCACAAGAGAACCCCGAAGGTGAGATAATCAAAAATAGAGCTGACCGGACCGAATATGATCATGAATTTCCTGATAAAAGCAATGTTCCACCTTTTGGGTTGATCCACCATCTCAGCGTCCACATGATCGGTGGCAATGGTCATTGCCGGAAAATCCGTCATCAGATTGGTCAGCAGGATCTGTTTGGGCAGCAGGGGGAGAAAGGGAAGAAAGAGCGATGCGCCGGCCATGCTGAACATGTTCCCGAAATTGGCGCTGGTTGACATAAAGATATATTTCAAAGTGTTGGCAAATGTTGTTCTTCCTTCCCGCACACCTTGTATTAAGACAGCCAGATCCTTTTCCAGGAGCACGATATCCGCAGACTCTTTGGCTACATCAACCGCGGTGTTCACGGAAATGCCCGCATCCGCGGCATGGAGCGCGGATGCGTCATTGATTCCATCCCCCATATATCCCACAACGTGCCCCGCCTTCCGCAACGCGATGATCAAGCGCTCTTTCTGATTGGGCTCCACCTCGGCGAAGATGTCCGTCTCCTTTACCTTCACCAAAAGCGCCTCATCGCTTATTTCGCGGAGATCGCTTCCGGTAACGATCTTGGCATCCCGCATCCCCACATCGTTGCTCACCTTGGCAGCGACGAGACGGTTGTCCCCGGAAATAATCTTCAGAGAAACACCGAGCTTGTTAAGGGCGGAAATCGTTTTGGCGATCCCCTCTTTCGGCGGATCCATTAAAACCAGAAATCCGAGAAAAGTCATGTCCTCCTCATGGTCCTTATTGATGGACGACTCCGCGCCCCTGTCCCGATAGGCGACACCCAGGAGACGAAACCCCTGGTTGCTGAACATCTCATATCTCTGCTGGATCTGCTCATTTACTGAAGTCACCTCAACTTTACCGCCCGAAGGAGTCTCCGCCGTCGAACAGACGGCAAGCACATTGGGAAGAGTGCCCTTGGTGATCATTAAATACCTGCCATCCTTTCGGATTAGGATGCTCAGCCGCTTGCGGATGAAGTCATAAGGGACCTCATCCGCCTTTTCGTATCCGGCAATATTCGGTTGTCTGTAACTACGGATCGCTTCATCCATGGGATTGGAGAAGCCCGTTTCGAAGAAGGCATTCAGGTAGGCGTGGAGGAACACCCGGTCGCTGGGATTGCCTTCCATGTCCAGGGCCGAATGCATCTGTACTTTCCCTTCGGTAAGGGTTCCGGTCTTGTCCGAGCACAGGACATCCATGCTGCCGAAATTCTCGATGGCGGCAAGCCGCTTCACAATGACCTTTTGCTCCGCCATTTTCCTGGCGCCTTTAGCCAGATTGACGCTGATGATGGCGGGCAGTAATTGGGGAGTCAGCCCCACCGCCAGAGCCAGGGAAAAAAGAAACGATTCCAATATGGGCCGGTGGAAATGGACATTCACGGCAAAAATCAGGAAAATCAGGGTCAGCGTCACTTCCTGCAATAGATACCCGAATTGACGGATGCCGTGTTCAAATTCGGTCTCCGGTTTTTTTAGTTTCAGCCTTTCCGATATTTTGCCGAATTCTCCCTGCTTCCCGGTGAAAACCACAACGGCCCTGGCGGTGCCGCTGATCACATGGGTTCCCATAAAAAGGCAGTTGCTGCGTCTGCTGAGGGGCGTTTCCGCAGGCAATATGCCGGCATCCTTCTCGACGGGATAGGTTTCACCCGTCAGCGTTGCTTCGTCCACAAAGAGATCCTTTGCCCCCAAGATCAGGCTGTCTGCCGGGATGGCATCTCCCGCATTCAAAGTGACGATGTCTCCCGGGACGACCTCTTCCAGGAATATGTTTGCAGGATTTTTGTCACGAAAAACTGTCGTCTTGATCCGGACCATGGCCAGGAGCTTTTCGACGGCATGGACGGCACCCCGTTCCTGCCAGAATCCCAGGAGGCCGCTGACCAGAACGATAACAAGGATAATGACGGCATCCACACGGTCTTGGAGGAAAAAAGATAATCCGGCGGCAATAATAAGCGTGAAGACAATGGGGTTCTTAAATTGGGCAAGAAGCAACGCCGCCGTACCGAACCGTTGCGGCGGCTTGAGCATGTTGGCCCCATAATTGATCAGCCGCCGCCTCGCCTCCTTACTGCTCAATCCTTCCTGTTGAGATTCAAGCCGGGCCAGCAAATCAGCCTCCGGCATGTTCCAGAAATATGATGGTTGCTGGAGCATTTCTGAATGATTCCACTCATGGACTTAGGCCTGGATGGCGGCCCCCAGAACGGAATTCAGGCCTCCGAACGGATTCGATACGTAAGCCGGCGACAGGGGATCGTCCTTCCATTGACCATCCACGATGAACCGGTATTCATGCCTCCCTGGATCGAGGGTCAACTCTATTACCCAACGGCCACTGGCTTGTTTTTCCAAAGGCATGGCCGATGGCTGCCAGCCATTGAAGGAGCCAGCCACAAACACCGATTGCGCATCGGGAGCATAGACTCCAATGCAAATGCGCCCTTCATCGGGGTTCGGAAACCGCTCGAGCAATAACCGAACAGGCTTGGCCATTGCCCTGGTCTTGGGCGCGAGGACGTTGGCCACGCTCCCCTTCGACAACCTTTTGGATATTGATGGAGCTGCCTTGGCAGGGGTCGCCGCCCGCCCCTTATTCTCATGTGGAATTGCAGATGTTTTCATAATTGTATTCTTTGGTTCGATGCTTTGCTTTAATTCAACTGAGTATCTTACTGGTGGTTTCCACAGTGCGTTCAGTAAATTGAAACGACGAGCCATGCCCACCTTTCACATCTTGCGCAGGTCAAGCGCCAGCGCGACCCAGGCCAAGCCGTAAAACACCAGATCGATTCCGACGAAAAGGCCGATCACCCACAGACCTGAAACCGGCCATTCCGCAAGGAGAAGAACCCCCAATATGGAAGTGATGATTCCGTTCGCTGCCTGCCAACCCCAGCCCGGCAGGTGAATCACCAGCGAGCTGACCAATTGAAACAGCCCCGCCATAAGGAAGAACATGGCCATGAAAACCGTCGCAACCTCGGCGCTGATCACCGGCCTTCTCACAAACAGCGCGCCGGTTACTCCGAAAAGAATTGCCGCCAGCAAATGCAGGAAAAAACCCGCCCACTTGCCGACCAGGAACGACTGCGCAATCTCGATGCCGGCCGCAATCAGCAGCAGCCATCCGAAGAACGACATCGAGATTACCGTGGCTTTCACGGACCGGACAAGAGCGGCGATCCCCAGCAACCCCAATCCGACGCCGAGTGCCATGAACCACCCCCAATTTTGAATCATCTCGTGTGGAATTCCGACTACCAAAACGTTAATCTCATTCATTGTAATATCTCCTTTGATCAGAAAACCTGCTCCGCTTCATGGAGTTCTCCCCGAAAGGCGTGCGCCAGGCGGCGTGCGGTCAGGGAAAGCATTAACCGGGTGACCCCGCTGAAGAGCATGCTGATGCCCACCAAGGTGCCGACCACCCACAGGGTGCTGGCCAGCCATGTCCATCCGATCAGGACGGCCAGAATAAAGGTGATAATCCCATCGAGCAGCAACCAGCCCGACCCGGTCAACGGGCGGAGCTGAAATGCCAGGATGAACTCCAAGATTGATGCCGCGACCAGGTACGCCGCCAACACCAGTGTCAATGACGCCAGACCCACCATGGGACGCAGCAAGATATAACCGCCCGCGACGATATAGATGACACCGATAAGTATTTCCCACCACAGTCCGCCGCTGCGGCGCGTCTGCCAGGCGTACGCCAGATGAACCCCGCCACAAAACAGCAGCAGCCAACCCACCAGTATCGTTACGGCGATGCCGGAGGCCTGCGGCAGGATGATCGCCAGGACGCCGGCCACCATCATCAGCACACTCAGCACGATGGACCATCCCACCTCTCGATTGATTTCTTTGTTCACATTCATATAGCTCCACCTTTCTTCGATGCTTTTGTTCCGCCTGTTTTTCCATCAGCTCGCCATCGCTGGCGTGGGGGTTCCCAAAACATGTTCATCCAGTATGGCTGGTTTCGTTGTCCTGAGGATCTCTTTGGCCTTGTCAATTTCGGCGATAGTCCCGTGGGCGACGAGGAGAAACTTGTTCGCCTTGACTGCTGTTTCGTATCTCACGACGCTGTCTTTGGGAATGCCAATGCTCCAGAGGGCGGCTCCAAGAGCGCTCAAACCACCCACCACGACCGCACTCTCCAATGAAGCGACGATTGCGGCCGACAGGGGGCCCGCCACCAGTAATGGCCCGACGCCCGGGACCCAAAAGAATGCAGCGCCGAAGAGCAAGCCCCACAATCCGCCCCATAAGGCGCCCCACTTTCCCCAATACTTCATTCGATCTCCCGCGTTGTAGTAGCCTACCACTTGTTCGTCCGTGTGGTAGTCTTTGCCGACGACCGATAATTTCTTCATGTCGAAGCCCCCTCGCTGGAGTTCCTTCACGGCTCCTTCGGCCTCCGAGTGGGTGTTGTAAACCGCGATGACCGCTTTCGGGTCTGATATGCATCTGCCTGTTTTCGATGTTGTTGCCATAAATGTTATTCCTTTTGTTATTGTTGCGTTGAACTCACGAGGGCCTCATTACAGAAAACGTGCCAAGGGGCGGATTGACGCGCAACCCACTGATATGGAATTGGATGGGCCGGGTCAAAATCGAGGTTGATTTGGCGGCGAACGCTCGCAATTTGCAATATCTCGCAACCGAACTCCAAGGAATTGTGACCTGTCCAGCTTCCTGCGGGTAAAACCGCTCATCGCGATTCAGTGCATCGTTACATCAGCATGTTCTGCCGCAATGCTTTGCGACGGTGACGCCCAACCGGAGTTGAAGTTGGCACGATCCATGCCCATGAGCACAAGATATGATTACAGACGAAAACTTTAAAGGTCCTCCCGAAATGAAGAACAGACGGCCTGCGCCATGGTCGAATGATGATTTCATCGGACTAATGCGGCTCTTGGACAATGATGAGCCCAAAATTGAAATTCCAAGGAGGGAGCAATGAACCAGGAACTTCTAACTCTGGGGCAAAATATTCGCACAGTTCGCCAAAGCCTTAAAATTTCTCAAGAAGCCCTGGCCGAAAGGTCCGGGCTTCACCGCACTTATATATGCGACGTGGAACGAGGCCGTCGAAATCTGAGTTTTTTCTCTCTTTTGATGGTGGCACGGGGACTGGGATTAACTGTTTCGGAACTTACCCGGAATGTTAAGAATGTAGAGTCTGACGTCCGCCCACAACTGGAGTTGAGCAAAGTTGCCTAAACCGATTCAAAAACAAGAGCGGCAGAGGCGTCGGTCTCGCGTTGATTGTGGGGGGCAAAGCGCGCAGGATTCGATCACGAATGAAATTTAACGCATTGACACGATTGGAACGTAACGTCCACCGGGCAGGTGAAATCATCGGTGTGCTGGCAAAATACGGCCTGGCTGATTGGGTCAAGGGACTGAACTTCTCCTGGATCCAAGATCGACTTCAGAGCATTGAGGGCCAGCAAATCTCCAACCTCAAAATTGAGGAGCGCGTGCGCCTGGCCTTCACCGAACTCGGCACCACCTTCATCAAGCTCGGCCAGATGCTCAGCACGCGGCCCGACCTCGTCGGCCCCCAGATGGCCCAGGAACTGGCCCGCCTGCAAATCGCCGACCCGGCGGACCCGCCCGACATGGTTCGGGCAACGATTGAAGCCGAATTCGACAAACCGTTGAACAAGCTGTTCACGCATTTCAAAGAAACGCCAACAGCCTCGGCCTCCATCGCCCAGGTCCATCCGGCCCGCCTGCACTCGGGCGAGCACGTCGTCGTCAAAGTCCAGCACGCCGGCATCGTGGACAAAATCATGCCCGACCTCGACATCCTCGCCGACCTGGCCGAGTTGGCGGAAAAGCATTCTGCCCAGATGCGTCTCTATCAGCCCGTTGCGGTCGTCCGGCAGTTCCGCCGCACCCTTCTGCGCGAACTGGATTTCACCCTGGAACGCCGCAATCTCGATGAGTTCGCGGAAAATTTCGCCCAGGACGACACCGTCCATTTCCCTCACGCTTATGCGGACTTCTCGACGCGCCGCGTCCTGACGATGGAACAGTTGGACGGCATCCTCGGCACCGATTCCAAGGCGCTCACCGCCTCGGGAGCTGACCTCAATGAATTCGCGCACCGTGGCGTCAATATGTATCTCCAGATGATTTTCCGCGATGCGTTCTACCATGCCGACCCGCATCCCGGCAACCTGATGCTCCTGCCCGGCGGTGTGGTCGGGGTGATTGACTGCGGCATGGTCGGCCGCCTTGATGCAGAACTGGCGGAAGGCCTCGATGACATGCTCATGGCCGTCGTGAACCGCAACTCAGCGGATTTGGCGGAAGTTCTCCTTCGCATCGGCTCCGCGCCGCCCTCCACGCCCCGCGACCAATTGCGCGCCGACCTGACCGATTTCGTCGCCGATTACGTGGGGCAGTCCATCCAGGATATAAACGTCAGCGCCGCGTTGAACAGCCTGTTTGAAATTATCCGGCGCTACAACATCACTTTGCCGCCCCCCCTTTCGCTGCTGCTGCGCACCCTGGTCGAGTTGGAGGGGACCGCCCAGCGCTTGAGTCCGGAGTTCAGCCTCGCCGAAGTGTGCCGCCCGTATTACACGACGATGGTCCGCCGGCGTCTCTCGGTTCGGGGCATTCTTGGCCGGCTCCACCACGCTTATCGCGACTGGGAGCGGCTGGTGGAAACTTTGCCGCGCGACCTGAACGATGTTCTCAGGAGTGTGCGCGACGGCACCTTCTCCATCCACCTGGACCACCGTCATCTCGACCCGGGCATCAACCGCCTGGTGCTCGGCGTGATGACCGCCGCGCTCTTTGTCGGCTCCTGCCTCCTCTGGAGTATGAAAGCGCCGCCTCTGATTCACGGCGTTTCGGTGTTTGGCGGTGTCGGTTATCTGATGGCGGCTTATTTCGGTTGGCACCTGCTGCGCGCCATTAAAAAGTCCGGCGACATCAATTCAAATAAATAGAAATCTCGCCGCCATCAGCCTATCGACAGGACGGCCGCGCCTTCGATTTTCCCGCTCCGCAGGTCGCTTAAGGCGGCGTTGGCTTGCTCCAGAGGATACACCGCCACTTCGGTCCTGACCGGCACCTTGGGAACAAGGGCCAGAAATTCCTGACCGTCACGGCGCGTGAGATTGGCCACCGACCGCACCACCCGTTCCCCCCACAGCAGTTCATAAGGAAAGGAAGGAATATCGCTCATGTGGATTCCGCCGCAAACGACCGTCCCGCCTTTGCCAAGCGCGCGCAAAGCAGCGGGAACCAAAGCGCCGACCGGGGCAAAGATTATCGCGGCATCCAATCTTTCCGGCGGTTGCTCATCCGAACCGCCCGCCCACACGGCTCCCAAACGCCGGGCAAATGCCTGGCCCTTGCTGTCCCCTGGCTTTGTGAACGAATAAACGCGTTTCCCTTCGTACTTGGCCACTTGCGTCAGAATGTGGGCTGCCGCGCCAAATCCATAAAGCCCAAGCTTTTGCGCGTCCTCCCCAGCCATTCGATACGAGCGATAGCCGATCAAGCCGGCACACAATAAAGGCGCGGTTGCCGTGTCTTCAGTCCCGTCGGCAAGATGAAAGCAATATTGGGCATCGGCTACGGTGTATTCGGCATAGCCGCCGTCAATGGTATAGCCGGTAAAAACAGGGTGGTCGCAGAGATTCTCCCGGCCCTTTGCACAATAGGAACAATGCCCGCAGGCCGAGCCAAGCCAGGGCACACCAATGCGGTCGCCGACATGGAAATTCCCGACTTTCCCGCCGGTTTGGACGACCCTGCCCACAATTTCATGGCCCAGGATCAACGGCAGTTTCGGCTTCGAAAGCTCGCCATCAATAATGTGCAAATCGGTGCGGCACACCCCGCAGGCCTGAACCCGGATCAAAACCTGGTTCGGTTGAGGCCGGGGAACAGGCCATTCCTTCAGAGAGAGCGGCTGTTTCGCCCTTTCCAAGACCATGGCGCGCATTGATGCTGATTCACCCATTCTTAACCACGTCAACTGATTCTTCGTCAATGTCCCGCATCAGAGTCAATCAAGAATGTGGCATTTCCTGGCCGAGAAGTTGGTAGAGGGCCGGGCCGTCGATCGTTTCGCGCTTCAGCAATTCGGCCACGACTTGCTGGAGGTTCTGACGGTGCGTGGTTAGGATCTCTTTGGCTTCGGCGTAGGCCCGGTCGAGGATTTTCTTTACCTCCTCGTCAATTTCCCTCGCCGTCGCTTCGCTGCAATCACGCTGCAATTGAAAATCCTGCCCGTCCAGGAAGACAGGAGGCCGCTGCGCGCAGTTGGCCAGGCCAACCGTGTCGCTCATCCCGAACAGGCAGACCATCTGGCGGGCAAGTGCGGTCGCATGTTCCAAGTCATTCTGTGCCCCGGTTGTCGCTTCTCCGTATTCAACCTCTTCTGCCGCCCGGCCGCCGAGCATTCCTCGAATGCGCGCCAGTAACTCGGTTCGGCTCAGGAGAAATTGATCGTCAATGGGCAACTGGAGAGTGTAGCCGAGCGCAGCGTGCCCATGCGGAATAATGGTGATTTTGCGAACCGGATCGGCCTTTGGGCTGAAGACAGCTACAAGAGCATGCCCCACCTCGTGGCAGGCAACGCGGCGTTTTTGCTCGTCGTTTATTCGCCGGCTCTTCCGTTCGGGGCCGGCCACGACTTTCTCAATCGCGTCTTCAAGGTCAACTTGCGTGATCTCACGCTCCTGGCGGCGGGCGGCAAGCAATGCGGCTTCATTGAGGGCATTGGCAAGGTCAGCTCCGGAAAACCCGACGGTGGCCTGGGCAACCTGGCGAAGGTCCACGCCGCCGGCCAACGGTTTATCCCTGGAATGCACCTTGAGAATGGCTTCGCGGCCGTCGAGATCGGGCGCATCTACGACAATCTGGCGATCAAATCGGCCTGGGCGGAGCAAGGCGCGGTCAAGCACCTCGGGCCGGTTCGTAGCCGCCAGCATGATGACACCGGCGTTCGGTTCAAAACCATCCATCTCAGCGAGTAACTGGTTTAGGGTCTGTTCCCGCTCATCATTTATCGCCCCGAGATGGATGCTTCGTTCCCTGCCTATGGCATCCAGTTCATCGATGAAAATGATGCATGGAGCCTGCTTTTTGGCTTGCTGGAAAAGGTCGCGGACGCGGGAGGCGCCCACACCCACAAACATCTCGACGAAATCACTGCCGTTCAGCGAGAAAAACGGGACTTTGGCCTCGCCGGCAACCGCCCGCGCCAGCAATGTTTTGCCTGTGCCGGGTGGCCCAACAAGCAGGACGCCTTTGGGAATCTTTGCGCCAAGCTCCTGGTAACGTTTTGGATTCTTGAGGAAATCCACCACCTCCCGCAGTTCCACTTTCGCCTCATCACAGCCGGCCACATCCTGGAAGGTCACCCCGGTTGTCTTGTCAGCGAAGAGTTTGGCCGTGCTCTTGCCAAAGCTGAAAATCGATTGCCCGGCGGTCCGGAATTGGCGCCCCCAGAACATCCACAATCCAATCATGGCGGCAATGGGCAGGCCCCAACCCAGCAGGAACTGCGATAAAAAGCCGGGATGCTCCCCGGCGTACTGCACGCCGGCCGCTTGGAGTTCCTTGACCAAATCCGGGTCCTCGAGGCGAACGGTTCGGAACGGGAAAGGTTCCTTCGCGGCTGAGATCGAGTTGGTCTTGCCCGATTCGCTGTTGGTCTGCGCCCGGATGATCATGGCTGAGACGGCATTTGTGGCCGCCTTGGCCCGCGGCACGATGCGGCCAACAATTTCGTCCTGTTTCACCGAAGCTTCAGTCACTTCATGGTTCACCAAATAGGTCTTGAATTGGCTGTAAGGAATGGTGCGGACAGCGAATTGATTTATCGCGCCTTGCCAGAACCAGAGGAATAGCGCCATGAACACAACATACCAAATCATGGAACTCCACTGTGGGTCGGGCTTACCCGGTTTCTTAGGGTCAATTTTTGGAGAACGCCTCATCATCAATCCACTTTCATCAGATTTTTCTTTAATCCGGCATCGGATTCGTTATAGAGTCCCGCACCGGTCGGGTGTCTTGACTCAAGAGTCGTACCATCCCAGACGAATATTGCAACTAATTATGTATGAGACAGATGTGAACGGGGGAATCATTGCGTTTGGCCTGCGAGTCTTCGCAATTTGCAAGATCTTGCAAGTGAACTGCGAGTCTTCGTTTTTCTTCCGAATTCGCAGCTCCAGCCTCACCGGAGGCTCCAGCATGGTGAGGTCCTTTGGTTGGTCCAACAGATCATCCTGCGGGCAGCTCAATCCACCCAATAATCTTCTGTCAATGATCTTCTTGCCCTGGCTGGTGGAGAATGGATTCTTGTGAACATGTTGGCGGTGGCGAGATCCCTGAGCCATGCGGCTACGCAGCGAGCCTGACGCGGCGCCAGCTTGGAAGGTTGACAGGAACGGGACTCGGAATGTTTTGCGGTTTTGACAAAGGCATCGGGAAGACTATGGACAGGTCGATTCCAATTGGATTCCGGTTGGATTCTAATTGGACTCCAGGTCTGAGTTCGATTCCATGCCAGCCGCGCGCGGCTTCCTGCAATTGCTCGCGCAGCGCGGGCCAGATCTTTGCCAGAGTCTCTTCGTTCGGACAATCCTGCTGGTCCTTGAAATCGCGCATGGCGTCGCGGAGCAGTTCGGAGATGCTCCGCTCTTCGGTAGCCTCGCCCAGCAGGCGGCCGTCAATGGCCAGCTCGCTGGAGTTGGTTTTCTCGTTGATGTTGTCCTCCAAGACCCGGTCCGCGCTCTGATCGCAGATGATGACGTGAAGGTTGACCTCGTGTTTGCTGGTCAGCCGATGCGCGCGGTTGATGGCTTGAACCACCTTGTCCGCCGCCCAGGTGTAACTGGTCAGGATGATGTTGTTGATGTTGTCCCAATTGTGCCCCTCGGCCATGCTGTCGATGCCGGCCAGGGTGATCGGGCACTCGCCATTGTTAAACGCGGCGCTGCGCAGGCCGCGCCGGGCCTGCGTCATGCGGCCGTCGGGGAGATAGTGGTCAATGCCGGCCTCGGTCAGGTAGCGGGAAAGGATATCCGACGGATCGTTGAACGCGGAAAACACGGCGGCCTGCTCGCCGCGCTGCAGGACATCGCGGAGCAATGTCAGGGCGCAGGCAACTTTCGGCGTGAAGGAATACGGGCTGCGATGGGTGAGGACAACACCACCCTCATCCGGTCTCACGTTGCCCGGCAGCGGATGCGGCTCGAGCAAGTGCGAATCGGGGGCGGCGGCGGCGACGCGCAAGGCCTGGAGCTTCGCACCGGGGGCGGGTTTTAAATTGCAATCCAGATAACTGGCTTGCAGATGATAGTGATACACCGCGCGCTGATGCAGGCCCATCGGGACGCGATAGACGCGGCGGATCTTCTTGACGATGGACTGGCCGATGTCGGATTTGCGCCGCCGCAGAACGATCGGGCCAAGGGCTTTCCAGAGCAGGTGCAGGTTGCAAATCTCGGGGCGCAGTTTGATGTAACGGGATTTCTTTCCCGGATCCTCGGCGGCCTTGGTCTTGTTGAATTCGGACAGCATGAATGTGGCGGCGAATTTTTCCTGTTCCTCCGGGCCGCCGGCGTAAGGCCAGCGCGCGGTCGCTTCCTCATGTCCGCCGGCCGCCCACCAAGCCAGCCAGAAGATGTCCGGCAGCCGGTTCTTAACGGGAGTGGCGGTCAGGACGAGGCGATATTTGGGTCACATCTGGCGGATGCCGCGCCCGACCTGGGTGTCCGATCCCTTCATTTTCACGCCTTCATCAATGACGACACACTCGAACAGAGGCGAGCAGAGGTCGGCCATGGACGGGCTGTAAACGCATTTAATCCCATCCCGGATTTCACCAATCGCCTCGCCGTACTCGACAAGCTTCTGGTGGACCAGCCAGCCAACCGCGCCGCATCCGCCCAGTCTGGTACGCAAATCGTAGTGTCTCGGATGGTGTCCTAATTTGAAATAACGATGAAATGAGCCGCAATTTGTTTGAACTCGCTGAGTTGTTGCATCTCCCAGGCTTGGTCCCGTCGAAGTTCGCCAGCCATGAGCCGCGCGACGGCGGGCGCCATCGCCACAGCCGCGCGCGCATTGAGGAAAAGCGCCCTTGTGCGCCGTGCCAGCGCATCATCAAGCGTCCTGGCCATTTCATTGCGGACGGCCCATACGACCTGCGCTCCGCAAATGGGCAAGGCCGGGTGCAAAGGCTCCGCCAGTTCAGGCGTGTCATGCATCAATTGCTCCAACGCCACGGCGTCTGAGCCGTAAACGGCCAGGCGTTTGTCAGCGGTGGCCTCCGCTTGACAGCCATGGATTGGCAGTTCGCGGGTGACGCTGGGCCGGTCCTCAAGCCCGGCCAAGACGGTCGCGTGGTCCACGCCATCCTCGGCCATTTTGCGGTAAGTCGTCCATTTGCCACCGGCGATGGTGAGCAGGCCGGACTTCGAGATGAGGATCGAGTGCTCACGCGACAGGGCCGCGGTGCTCGAAGCGCGGCTGGCATGGACCAGTGGCCGGATGCCGGTAAAAACACTCAGGATATCGGCCCGGCCCGGCCGCCGCGGCAGATAGCTGCTCGCAGTGTCGAGGACGAACTCGATTTCCTCCGGAAGCGGCTGCGGTTCGAGAGTGGCCTTGGGAATCGGCGTGTCGGTTGTGCCCACCACCGCGTGGCTGTGCCAGGGAATGGCGAACATGACACGGCCATCCCTCGTGTGCGGAACCATGATCGCGGTGTCGCCGGGGAGAAACGAACGGTCCAGGACAATGTGAACCCCCTGGCTTGGCGCCAGTATCGGTTCCTCTTTGGGCTCGTCCATAAGCCGGAGTTCATCACAGAACGGACCGGTCGCATTGACGACACAGCGGGCTCGCAAGGGGTGTTCTCGCCCCGTCTCTTGATCGCGGAATTCCAAGCCGCAGACCGTCCCGTCTGCGTCCTTGAGAAAGCGCGCGACGCGAGCGTAGTTCAAGAGGCAAGCGCCTCGCTCCGCCGCGGTTTGCGCGAGGTTAATGAGCAAACGGGTGTCGTCAAATTGACCATCGTGGTAAAGCACGCCGCCGCGCAGGCCTTCGCGCTGCAGTGTGGGGATGTGTGCGAGCGTCTCCTCCGGCGAAAGGACCAACGAGCGGCCAAAGCCATATTGGCCGGCCAGCAAGTCATAGACCTTCATGCCGATGCCGTAGAACGGGGCCTCCCACCATTGATAATTGGGCACCACGAAGGGCAGGTCATGCACCAGGTGCGGCGCGTTGCGCAGCAGGAGCCCACGCTCCTTGAGCGCCTCTATGACCAATGAGATGTTGCCCTGCTGGAGGTAACGAATCCCGCCATGCACCAACTTGGTTGAACGACTGGACGTGCCTTTCCCAAAGTCGCATTGCTCCAGCAGCACGACGTGATAACCGCGCGCCGCCGCGTCCACGGCAATGCCCATCCCGGTGGCGCCGCCTCCGATGATGGCCATGTCCCACGGTTGCTCGGCTCGCAGAACGCGCTGCAGGAAAGTCTCGCGGTTCAATGATCCAGAAGACTGGCGGTGTGCTTCAAGTTCATGGTCAGCCATATTTGATTCTTTCTATTTGGGGTTCATGGGTCCAGGGATGGTGTGGGATATTGCAAGCTCAACGGTGCCTTGTATTCGGTCCGCTCTTCCCAATCGCGGGCACGTCTCAAGGCTTCCGCCCAGCGGCTGCGCCGATGCGCCACTTCGTCGGCGCTTCCGCTTGCTGTGAACGTCCGATCCACCTGCCAGACCGAGTGTATTTCCTCGCGATTTTTCCAAAAACCGACGGCGAGCCCCGCCAGGTAAGCTGCTCCCAGCGCCGTCGTCTCGACCACCTTGGGCCTCACCACCGGTACGCCGAGGAGGTCTGCCTGAAACTGCATCAGCAGGTTGTTGGCCGAAGCGCCGCCGTCGACGCGCAGTTCGCTCAGGCTGAGCCCGGAGTCTTCTTTCATCACGTCGAGCACGTCGGCCACCTGGAAGGCAATACCCTCAAGGGCCGCGCGCGCAACATGGCCGGCGGTGGTGCCGCGGGTGATCCCGGTGAGCGTGCCCCGCGCGTATTGGTCCCAGTGCGGCGCTCCCAAGCCGGCAAAGGCGGGCACCAGGTAAACGCCAGCGACATCCGGCACGCTGGCCGCCAGCGCTTCGATTTCGCTTGCGGACTTGATCAGGCCCAAACCGTCGCGCAGCCATTGCACGACTGCGCCGCCGATAAACACGCTGCCTTCGAGCGCGTAATCCATCCGGCCCCGGAACTTCCAGGCGGCCGTGGTGATCAACTGGTGGCGCGACGGTTTGGGTTCCTCGCCAATGTTCATCAGCATGAAACAGCCGGTGCCGTAGGTGTTTTTTGCGGAGCCAGGACTGAAGCAATTCTGTCCGAACAAGGCCGCTTGCTGGTCGCCCGCCACGCCGGCGATCGGCGCTCGCGCATCGAGCAAACCGGGAGCGGTTTCGCCATAGACTTCGCTGGAGGCGCGCACCTCGGGCAGCATTTCGCGAGGCACGTCCAGGAGCCGCAATAATTCCTCATCCCACATGCCGGCCTGCAGATTGAACAGCATGGTCCGGGAAGCGTTGCTGGGATCGGTGATGTGCAGCGCTCCGCCGGTGAGATTCCACAACAACCAACTGTCCACCGTGCCGAAGGCCAGCTCCCCGCGACCCGCTCTGGCCCGCGCGCCGGGCACATGATCCAGCAGCCAGCGAATCTTACTGCCGGAAAAATAGGCGTCGATGACTAGGCCGGTTTTGCGTCGAATCAGCTCCTCGTGGCCGGCCCGTCTCAGCTCGTCGCAGAAGGAGGCGGTGCGCCGGTCCTGCCACACAATGGCGTTGTGGATAGGCTCGCCGGAGCTTCGGTCCCACAAGATCGTGGTCTCGCGCTGATTGGAGATGCCAATGGCCGCGAGGTCGCCGGCTTTGATCCCGGCCCGGACCAGCGCGGCGCGGGCGACCGCGAGTTGGCTGGACCAAAGCTCGCGCGGGTTGTGCTCGACCCACCCGGTTTGGGGGAAAATTTGTTGAAACTCCTTTTGCGCCGAGGCGCGGATGGCACCCCCATGCTCAAAGACAATCGCGCGAGAGCTAGTCGTCCCCTGATCCAAAGCTAGAATGAATGACATAGATGATGAGTGTCGGCTTGGTTTAATGACTTCATGAGTGGGCTAGTCAATCAAACCACGGGCTCGGAGCTCAAAAAAGCATTTAGCACTGGCGCGGACGCGGCGGACCCTGGCACTTCGGATTGCTGGCTCAGGGCGGATTCGGTGGGCATAGGCAGGATGTTTTTCCAGTCTTTCGGCGGCACGATGCCGAACCAATCCGTTGCTTGTGTTTCCGTCACAAGCTGGCGATAGTGCGCGAACACCAATTGAGGGCTGTTCCCGGCTTCCAAGCTGACCTGGTGGACGTTTTTAATGATGGCAAGCCGGCAGGAAATGAACGAATGGCGCAAAGCGTTGTGCTTCCATTCCACTTTTGCAGCCGGGCCGAGGTATTGAAAGCATTGTTTGTCCGGGCGCTCAAACGGACAGACGGAGCCGGTCTCTGACGCGAACGGCGCGAGCCATGAAGCGCAGTTGTCAGGAATCGGCACAGTGCGGCGGCTGGCGGTCTTGGCTTTGGCAGCTTTGACTTCGATGAAGTGCTCAGGCCCGGTGAGATGAATTTCGCTCCAATCGAGCCGGGCGATTTCGGCGGAACGGAGGCCGCAAAAGGCAGCAATGGCGAGGTAAGGAATCATCGTTTCGCGGTCGCGCCATTTGCCGCGCTCTTGCACTGGCGTCAGACACGCGGAAAAGAGCTTGCGGAGTTCGTCGGGGGTAAAGACTTCGATTTCACCGCCTGAATCCCTGATTTTTTCCACGCCGCTTAATTCATCGTGGTCCTTGGGCAGGTAGCCGCGACGAATTGCGAATTTGAACAGCGTGCTGATGAGACGGCGGTAATTGTTTTGCGTGCGGCCAGAAACGTCGCGGTTCGTGAGCCACTCTTGAATCTGTTTGCTGCTCACTGTGGAAATCGGCACGCCAAACGAATCCGCGAACTGGCCGAGGCGGAGGCGGAGTTCCTTGGCGTAAGGTTCACTGACGCCGGCATTCGCTTTTACGGCGAGCATTTCGTCCAGGACTTCGCGAACGGTCTTGCGCGGCAGCCCTGCGGGATGACGCGAGAGATAAAAGTTCACACACTCTTTGAGGCTGGTAGCGTCCGACAGGCGTTTGACGGCCGCAACGAAATCCGTAACGGCGCTGTAGAGATCCGCGTCAGGTTGCCACTCACGGAGCTTCTGCATGGAGTGGACGTAAGCGGCGCGGTCCAGACCGCTGAGTTTGAGGACTTCGCTTTCTCCGTTGGCAAGTTTCGTGAGGATGAATCGGGCTTCGCGCTCCGCATCGGCGAGGTTGCCGAATTTCTGGCGGACGAACCTCGGGAGAGTCTTGAGTTGACCGGTCTTTTTATCCGCGACCTGGCGTACACCTTGGTAGTAGGCGAGCACGTATTCATGGAAGATTCTGCCAGTGGCTTCCCATTTGCCGGTGGCAGTATTGAAGCGGCGCGAGGGGTTGCTTTGCCGGTAAATGGTGACTTCGGCGTTGCCTTCCTTGAGGCGTTTCGGAAATTCAGCGGACTTTTTCGCATTCGTTTTCATGCGCGAATATTCCCGTTACTTTCCCGTTAAGTCAAGCGTTTTCATAAAACACCTGTAAAATATGGTGGAGGCGGCGGGAGTTGAACCCGCGTCCCTGCCAAATAAACCAGCCGCGACTACATGCTTAGTCAGAAGAGAGTGTCAACCGCTGAATAACGTTCTGACGCGATTTCATCGGTCCAGCCCGCATGAAAAACCTTCGGCAAAAACCGCGCGGACTCCGGCCCTTGCCTAACCTGCTGTGGCGTTCTTCCCCCATAGCAGGTGTCCGGGAGCGAACGTCGCGGCACTTTAGGCCGCGAGAGCTAATTGTTCGTTAGCAGTTATTTTTTGGTCCGATTTTTTACGAGGCCAACGAACCATCCTCGGCATGCCGCCTCTGGCGCATCTCGCAGGTCGAAACCAGTGCGCCCCCCTCATTTACAACACTACTATCTGGCGGTTCTGCCCGGCAGTCAAGTTTCTTGGCAGTGCCTTAATTTAATGGTTGTAGTGTCGGCGCTGCGCGCCGATTTCGAGCCACAGGCTCGACACTACGCCACATTACAACACTGCCCAAGTTTCTTGGCAAATACGGGCCGGGGTGGTAGCGTCCGGGGGCGGACTTCATTGAACGCAGCATGGAAAAAAAGGCCGTCATCACCAGCGCGACCGCGGGAATCGGTTATGAATTCGCGGAGTTGCTGGCTTCCAAAGGTTATGCCCTCGCCTTGGTGGCGCGCGACCAGTCCCGTCTCGCGGAGCGGGCCGGGTCTCTGGAAGCCCGGCACAAGACCCGGGTCATAACGCTGGCCAAAGACCTCTCCGATCCGGCCTCGGCGCCGGACATTTTCCGGGACTTGCAACGCCGGAATTTTCCAGTTTCCGTCCTGATCAATAACGCCGGGTTCGGGGTTTACGGCCTTTTTGCCGAAACGGACCTGGCGCGGGAATTGGAGATGTTGCAGGTCAACGTGGCTTCGCTGGTGCAGTTGACCAAACTGTTTTTGAAACCGATGCTGGACCGTCGTGAAGGCAGGATTCTTAACGTCGCTTCAACGGCTTCATTTCAACCCGGCCCCCGCCTTTCACTTTACTCGGCCAGCAAGGCTTTTGTCCTTTCCTTCTCCTGCGCCTTGGCTTTGGAGTTGAAGGGCGCCGGCGTAACGGTTACGGCCCTGTGCCCGGGCGGCACCCGGACCGAATTCCAGCGGCGGGCCGGCATGGAAGGCACCGCGGTTTTCAGCGCAGCGGCCCTGCGTCCCATGACCGCCCGGAGCGTGGCGGAAATCGGCTATGAGGCCATGTTGAAAGGCAGGCCCGTTGTGGTCGCAGGATGGAAAAACAAATTAATGGTTGCGGTTTCCAGGCGCGCCCCCACGATGTGGTCCGCTGGCGTGGCCGAAAAATTAAACAAGGGCCGCTGACTGAAAACGTTCTTGAAATCGCGCCCGCGCGGGGATTTGATATGCGCATGTTGACTGGAACCTACACCGCCATCGTCACCCCATTCCGCAACGGGAAGTTTGATGCCGCCGCCTTGCGCCGCCTGATCGGGCGCCAAATCCAAGCGGGGATCGATGGCATTGTCGCGGTCGGGACCACCGGCGAATCGCCCACGCTCAATTACCAGGAACATATCGAGGTCATTGCGCGCTCGGTCGAATTTGCCGCCGGCAAGATCAAGGTCATGGCCGGCAGCGGCGGCAATTCGACCAGCGAAGCGGTCTATTTGACGGTCGAGGCCGAAAAAGCGGGCGCGGATTCAACCTTGCAAGTGGCTCCGTATTACAACCGGCCAACGCAGGAGGGGCTTTACCAGCATTTCCTCGAAATCAGCCGGGCCACCAAATTGCCGGTGATTCTTTACAACGTTCCTTCGCGATGCGGGGTCGAGATTGCGGTCGAGACGGTGCGCCGGCTGGCGGCCGCCACGCCCCGCGTGGTGGGGATCAAGGAATCGGGCGGCAATCCGGATCGGGTGAGCCAATTGCGCGCGGCCCTCGGCAGCCGATTCTCCATTTTCTCCGGCGACGATTCCATGACGCTGCCTTTCATGGCGTTGGGCGCGCACGGGGTGATCAGCGTGGCGTCGAACATTATTCCAAGACAAGTGGCGCAAATGGTGCGGGCTTGCGCTCGCGGGGATTTTGCCGCCGCGCTCAAATCGCATGACTGCTATTATCCCATTTTCAAGGATTTGTTCATTGAGCCCAATCCCGTGCCAGTCAAGGCGGCTGCCGCCATGCTCGGTCAAATCGAGGAGGAATACCGCCTGCCGCTGGCGCCGTTGAGCCCGAAAAACCGCGCCATTCTGAAAGCAACCCTCGTGCAATGCGGCATTCTCAAACCATGACCCGGATTATCATCGCCGGCGCAAAGGGCAGAATGGGGCAGGCTCTTTTGCGGGCCGCGGAAAAATTTCCCGGGCTGGTCGTGGCCGCCCGGATTGATCTCGGACAAGAGTTGGCCGGGGTCATCGAGGATGCCGATGTGGTCGTTGATTTTACGGCTCATGAAGCCACTGTCCCGTTCGCCCGTCTTTGCGCCCGGCACAAAAAGGCCATGGTCATTGGCACCACTGGACATACCGGGGCGGAGCGAACGGAGTTGCTGAGTATTTCCACCCAGGTTCCCATGGTGTGGAGCGCGAATTTCTCCACGGGCGTCAACGTCTTGTTTTGGCTGACACGCAAGGCCGCCGGGATTCTCGGGCCGGATTACGACTTGGAAATCGTCGAGATGCATCATCGGCTGAAAAAGGACGCCCCCAGCGGCACGGCCCAAACCCTGGCGCAAATTCTCGCCCTGGCGCGGCAACAACAATTGGATAAAGTGGCACGCCATGGCCGCGAAGGCATGGTCGGCGAACGCACCGCGTCAGAAATCGGCATCCACTCCGTGCGCGGGGGCGATGTGGTGGGCGATCACACGGTCATTTTCGCCACGACCGGTGAACGGCTGGAATTGACCCACAAGGCATCCAGCCGCGAAACCTTTGCCGCCGGCGCATTGCGGGCCGCGCAATGGGTCGTCGGCAAAGCGCCGGGCTTTTACGATATGCAGGACGTCCTCGGCCTCAAGTGAGAATCCCGGAAATCGCGTTTGTCGCGCTAGGCTCGAACCTGGGCAACTCGATTGACATCATTTCCAGAGCCATCGCGCAATTGCAAGCCTTGTCCGGCAAACCCCTGCTCAAATCATCCCTCTGGCGGAGCACCCCGGTGGATTGTCCGCCCGGCTCGCCGCCCTTCATCAATGCCGTGGCCGCGCTTGAGCCGCGCGCGGGAGAAACCCCCGCGTCATTGCTGCGTCAATTGCGCGGGCTGGAAGAAAAATTTGGCCGGCAGCCGAAGAAGATTCCCAACGAGCCGCGTCTGCTTGACCTGGATTTGATCGCGTTCGGCTTGCGGACGATGAATTCGGCGGACCTGATACTGCCGCATCCCCGGGCGCATTTGCGGCGGTTTGTTTTGCAGCCGCTGAGCGAGATCGCGCCGGATTTTGTTTTGCCCGGGCAAACGAAAACCGCGCGACAATTATTGCGCGGATTGAAAAGCAAAGAGAAGCTCCGTCAATTATGAAAATCGGCGGACTTACTTTTTGAGCGCTTTTTCGGCGTAGGTGGCGACGGCATTGCAAATGGCGTCCAAGACAGGCTTTTGTTCCCGACAGTAGCTGAATATTTCGGCCTCCCCTGCTCCCACGTAGTCGTGTGCGATGATGTTGCGCACGTCTTTCATTTCGCGCAATTCTGCAGCGCGGGTCACGAAACCTCGCTTTTCCGCTCGGTTGACCACGTCGAGCAACGTTCCATCGGGCTGCATTTCCACCCGGTCCAGGCCGCGGAGGACCTTGTTGACCAACAAATCCACAGAGCGGGCAAAGCGACCGGTAAAGGCTTCGGCGCTTTCCAATTGCCCTTCTGTGGCTCCGGCCAGCGTCGCGGGAAGTCCAGCAACCTGCTGGAAGGAATAGTCCAAGCGGTGCCGCGCCTTGGCCAGTTCGGCCAACGCTTCCTCGAACAATTTTCGGGCGTAATCCGGTTTCATAATTTTTGCCCTGTTTCTTTGGCCAGGGTCGCGATTGCGTCATCCAATTGATTCCGGCGTCGCGCCACCAGATCGAGTTGCTGCCAGCCGATGCGATCCAGAATCCGGATGCGCAAGCGTAACACATCGCGCAGGGCCAGTTTGTCCGATACTACCAACAGGTCAATGTCCCCGCCACGCGCGGCGTCATTAGTGCGGGAGCCGTAAAGGTAAAGTTCGGCCTCCGGGTCCAAACGGCTGACTTCTTCGCGAATGGCATCCGCTTCACTGGCTGTCAATCTCATGGCTGATGGGCGATTTCATTAACTTAAAAAGAATATCATTCCGCCGAACACCTGGCAAGCGGGCTTATGACGCGGGCCCAAACTCACACAGCGCCTCCACGCCGGCGGCGGAGCCGTCGCGCAGCCAGCCGTCCAATTGCGCCTGGTCCTTCAGTTGCTGGCCCCGCGCGCGCGGCACGACAAAATAGCGGCAATCCACTTCCGGCAATGCACTCATGTCGCCCCACAATTTTTCAAATTGGGCGACGGGAAAGACATCTTCCTGGCCGTGGCCCCACCGCTTCTTGACATCTTTGAGCGTGATGTAAGTGGGCATCCGCGCGGCCAGTCCGCGGATGGCCGCCGCAACCTTGCCGGCATCACCTAAATCGGCCGCCGTCAATTCGAAAATGCCGAGCAGCTTGCGCAGATCAATCCAGGTGCTCAGCGAATTATAGTAGGACAGTCCAAACTCGTCTTCTTCGCGGGGCATCGCCAGGCCCTCCACAATGCGCACACGGCCATTGACGCGCGCCAGGCCGCCTCCGCGGTCTTCCAGGCGGCGCGTAATCACTTCGAAGGACAGCGCCGCCCCCTGGCGAATGTGCAGGCCGAGCAGCGCCGGATTCAAATCGGCCCCGAGGGAATCAATGTTGTGCGCCAGCAAATACTTCAAGCGGGGGCGCTCCCGGAGCAGGCGCGCCAGGACGCCGTTGCGCAGCAGGTTGGAAATCTCGTACCAATGGCCCACGGGATGAAGGCATTGCGCGGGCACATTGTCGGTGTAATCGCTTCCTTCCCCCGCGTGTCTGGCCCAGCCGATGAGCGCGGCCCGCAGGCTGTCGCGCACTTTTTGCGCCTGCTCATCGAGAATTTGCTGCGGCATTTCCTCCCACAAAAAACGCAGATCCCGCTCCATTGGGACCAGACGCAATCCGATGGCCCGCCCGGCTGAAAGCAGCAAAGGGCCGGCATACCCGTAGTTGTTTTGCCGGGCCAGCCAGGTCTCAATAGGCCCGTGGGTCAGGTAGCTGGTGGTGATGACATGAGGCAGGGCCACGCCGCATTGCGAGCCGATGCGCCGGCTTTTGGCGAGGTGGACTTCCAGGAAGGTGCGATGTTTGCCTCCCAATTTGCAGAAGGGATGGAGCGCTTTGACCACGCCGGCGCCTTCGGTCCATCGGCTGCCGATGCCCGCCGCCAGCGTGACCACGGCGGCTTCCCCGTCCGCCAGCGCCTGCCGGCCAAGCGTCAAATACTTTTCGGGCAAAGGGCCGGTGGCATCGACGACATCCCCCGCCTGAACGTCTTCGATTGTGGCGCTGGCCGGCAGGCGGTTTTGCGCCAGTCCAATTCTCCCGTCCTTGAGATCGGCGCGAATTTGCTCGTGCTCGGCGCGGTCAAAACCATTTTCCTCCAGCAACGCCGCCAGGCTCTGTCCGCCGGACGCATCCTGTTTCAATTGTGGCAGCAGACGGTCGAAGACATCCTGCACCACGCCGCCCAACTCGGGTTTGTTCCGGCTGGCCGAGGCAAATTTATCCAACTCCGCCCGGCGCAGCGGCGGGAGAGTTTGCAAATCGAGCTTGAGCAATTGCGGCACCACCAGCGCGTAATAGTGCGGCGGCAAAAGCGAGTCCCCGCCCGTGAGCAAATCGGCCCATGTCCCTTTTTCGTTGATGGCGAAATCATAGACCACCGGCTCCATGGCAAAGGGCAGCGCGCTTTCCAATTCGCCCTTCGTCCGGGCCATGATGCTTTGCAAGCGTTCCTGCGCCTCGGTCCGGCGCGCGGGCGCGAAGATAAACCCCATGCCGCCGCCCGACATTCCGCCCAGCATCCAAAAGCCCCAAAAATCCGCGCCGAATTCCGACCGCACGCGGCCGATAAGCGTTTCCGTGTAAAAATTGTCCGCCCACGGGATGATGGTTTGGATCGGGCCGTGAAAATTTCGCGAAGTGGCCGCGCCGATTTTTTGCACGTCCTGCTCGCGCAACGCGGCTAGGATTTCATCCAAAATTCCCAGCGCCTCCTGCCGGGCCTTCCATTCCGGCTGGCTCCTCAGCAAGTATTTTTCGGTCACCATTTCCAGGATCGGGCCGACGTTCTGGGCCATGCCCCCGTGAACCAGGACCAGGCTCTCCTGCAATTTCCGGCGCACCTCCGCCGGCGCGTCGTGCTCATCGAACACATGATGCACGGGCATCAATCGTCCGCGGCTCAAGCCGAATTCGGGATCGCCTTCCCGCGCCGGCGCGCCCTGGATGAGTTTCATGCCCGGCCATATCCCGCCCGAATCCTGCCATCCCCCGCCGGAGCCGCCCAGCCACTCGCCCAAAATGGCGCGAGCCAGGACCAGCCGGCGCTCCTCCTCCCGCAATGCGCCGCTCAGGGATTGCGCCTGCCCGGTCGCGCGCATGCAAACGGAAATCAGCGCGGCCAGCAGATTCGTCGAGACCGCCAGGCGCGAGCCTTTGGGGATATTATGAACGTTGCTGACGATTTCCAAACCGCGCCCGGGGCCGAGCAGGCGCGCCAGCAAATCGGCCAGGCTCTGGCCCGAACCTTCAATGCCGGGAGGAACGATGCCCGCCGCGATGACCGCCGCTTTGA
>Ga0326728_10003682_pt1 | contig 46931 bp, 34 predicted proteins | sample MB3enrmetagenome_FD_207602 | JGI IMG/M metagenome (GOLD analysis project Ga0326728, IMG submission 207602) | Lab enriched peat soil microbial communities from McLean, Ithaca, NY, United States - MB31MN | ecosystem: Environmental > Terrestrial > Soil > Wetlands > Peat | place: USA: New York...
CTGAAGGACAAAGGCTAAATGCTAAAGTTTATGAAAAGAATTCTGAGAATTGCGTTTCAACCGGCAACCTTCGCGTTTCAGCCTTTAGCCTTCAGCCTTCAGCCTTTTTATGCAATCCGCGCGCGACATCATGCGCCAGGACAAGGGGCGCCGTAAAAAGCTGAAGGACAAAGGCTAAATGCTAAAGTTTATGAAAAGAATTCTGAGAATTGCGTTTCAACCGGCAACCTTCGCGTTTCAGCCTTTAGCCTTCAGCCTTCAGCCTTTTTATGCAAGCAGGTCCTGCGTTCCGGCACATCCGTCGGCGCGAACTATCGCGAGGCATCCCGCGGCCGCTCCAAAGCCGAGTTCATTTCCAAGATCGGCGATTGCCTCAAGGAAATCGAAGAAACCGGGTATTGGCTCGAACTGCTCGTGGACAGCCACTGCGTTCCCGCTTCACAAATGGCCGGCCTGCTCGACGAAACGCGCCAACTCATCGCCATCTTCACGACCATAGATAAAAACGCCAAAAGCTGAACGCCGCCATTCAAATCTCAGCCCTCAGCCCTCAGCCCTCAGCCTTCAGCCTTTAGCCTTCAGCCTTCAGCCTTCAGCCCTCAGCCCTCAGCCTTCAGCCTTCAGCCTTCAGCCTTTAGCCTTCAGCCCTCAGCCTTCAGCCTTTAGCCTTCAGCCTTCAGCCTTCAGCCCTCAGCCCTCAGCCTTCAGCCTTTAGCCTTCAGCCCTCAACCTTTAGCCTTTAGCCTTTAGCCTTCAGCCTTCCCCATGCACCTGGCCCAAATGCATCCTTGATAAAGAGCGGCGAATGGCCGACACTGATGGCAGCATCAACGGCCTCTTGGCCCGCACAAAATGAACGAACTGATATTCCTCGTCGAAGAGGCGCCCGAAGGCGGGTTCACGGCCCGCGCGCTTGGCCAATCCATCTTTACCGAAGCCGAATCCCTGGAGGAGCTTCGCCGCAGCGTGCGGGACGCCGTCCAATGCCATTTCGACGAGGGCAAAGCCCCAAAAGTCATCCGGCTTCATTTTGTGCGCGACGAGGTGCTGGCCGGTTGATCCAACTTGACTTCGCTCCTCTAACGGAATGAAGACACCAAGAGATTTGTCGGGGACCGGCTTGGCCAAAGCCTTGCGCCGCGTCGGTTACGAAACGAGCCGCCAGACTGGCAGCCACATCCGCCTGACCACGGTCGAACGCGGTCAGCACCATGTCACCGTTCCAAACCATAACCCGATCAAGGTCGGCACCCTCTCAGGCATTCTCGGTGATGTCGCCGCTCATCTTGAAATCAGCCGCGACGAGTTGGCCCGGCGGCTCTTTGGAGCATGAGGAAGAACTGGCCAACCGTAAACCTGGGCAAAGGCCGAAGGACAAAGGCTAAAGGCTGAACTGATATGAGCGAAAACCCGCACGATTTGAAGCCGAGGACCAAGGCATTCGCGCTGGATGTCATTCGCATGTATTCCAAGCTGCCGAAGAACGACACGGTTGCGCAGGTGCTCGGCAGGCAGGTCCTGCGTTCCGGCACATCCGTCGGCGCGAACTATCGCGAGGCATCCCGCGGCCGCTCCAAAGCCGAGTTCATTTCCAAGATCGGCGATTGCCTCAAGGAAATCGAAGAAACCGGGTATTGGCTCGAACTGCTCGTGGACAGCCACTGCGTTCCCGCTTCACAGATGGCCAGCCTGCTCGACGAAACGCGCCAACTCATCGCCATCTTCACGACCATAGATAAAAACGCCAAAAGCTGAACGCCGCCATTCAAATCTCAGCCTTCAGCCTTCAGCCTTTAGCCTTCAGCCTTCAGCCTTTAGCCTTCAGCCCTCAGCCTTCAGCCTTTAGGTATTTCGCGGTTAAAAAATCCCATGGCGGAGCCTTTGGCCCGTCTTCATTCCCCTGCCGTTCATTCCCCTGCCCTTTCCCCCGCCTTTCTTGGGCTTCCGCCCCGCTGCAACTGCCCAGTCTGGCCACTAACCACTAACCACTGGCCACTGGCCACTATTTTTTTCTTGCATTCCCATCAAACAGTGGTAATATGGAAACTGTGCGGCGCTCACGCGCCTGTTCTTTGACATTTTGCAGTCGGGGGAATGGGCCGGGCAGACTGGCCCGGGGGTTGGTGGTCGGTGGTTAGCAAGGGCGCGGGGAGATAATCCTCTTTGCGTCGTTGCATCTTCGCGGCTTTGCGTTGAAATCCTCCCGCCTTGTTGAGCGGAAGGGATTTCCCGGAGCCTGCAACCGGGAAGCGGCGGCGGGATGCTGGCGGCGCGGATCAAACATGATCGAGCCGGCGCCCTGGAAGCGCATTCTTGATGGCCATTGAGCGGCTGGGGAGGCGGAATTCAATGGCCAATGACCAATGTTCAATGACCAATTCTCAATCAACGCTTGCAAGTTCTGCTGCGTTCCGAAACGGTCTGGCTCCAAAGGTCAATAGCACCTATTAGCACCTATTAGCACCTGTTAGCACCTAAAACACCGTGTGCATGGCAAAAAAGAGCCAGTTCGGGGGCATTCAGCCCCCCCTCGCAGCCCTTGTGTCGCCACCCCATTGCCAGTACGGCAAAAGCGGCGGATCAAACCCAATCAACTTGAAAATATGCTTCCATCACGGTTTGATCGGGCCGGAGGGCGGCCCGAACCGGCAATTTTTGCCTCTTCCGGTTCCGGCCTGGACCTTGCTTGCCGCGCCGAAGCCTCGCAAAGGCGGGAACCTTGAACTCCGCTCCGCCAATACGGCCAATTCGCACCAAATCGCACCAAATCGCACCAAAAAAAATATTTTTCACGCAAGAAATATCCGGCCCTTGCGGCTTTGTTACAAAATGGAAAAATCGTCCCCTGGCCCTTGCGGGACCTCCGGTGGCGTGGTAAACTCCCGCCAGTCAAGAAACAGAGGGCGGGCTAAAGAAAGGGTGAAAAAACGCCGAAGAAAGATTTGACATCCCGGCGGCCGTTTGGTTGGATTACCACCCTTTTTTGAGGTTGGTCTTATGTATGCCGTAATTGAAACTGGAAGCAAACAATACCGCGTCAGCGCGGGCGATACGTTGCAAGTCGAGCGTCTCCCCGTCGCCGCGGGCCAGCCTGTGACGTTTGAGCGCGTCCTGCTGGTCAATAACGAAGGCAAAATCACGGCCGGTTCGCCCACGGTCGCCCAGGCGGCGGTGGTCGCCGACGTGGTCGAACACATTCGCGGCGAGAAAAAAGTCGCCTTCAAAATGAAACGCCGCAAAGGCTATCACAAGAAGATTGGCCACCGCCAGGAATTGTCGGTGGTCCGCATCAAGGAAATCAAAGGTTAGGAGAGGTCTCTATGGCACATAAAAAAGGTCAAGGCAGCGTGCGCAACGGGCGCGACAGCGTCAGCAAGCGGCTGGGCGTCAAGGAGTTCGGCGGTCAATTTGTCACCGCCGGCAGCATCCTGGTCCGCCAGCGCGGCTCCAAGTTCATCGCCGGCCAAAACGTCGGCACCGGGCGCGACTGGACGCTTTTCGCCCTGACGGACGGCCGGGTTTTATTCGACAAGCAAAGCCGCCGCATCAACGTGCAACCGGCCGCCAGCCCCGCCCTGGCCAGCAACTGACATTTCTTTCCTAATCTTAATCTTAATCCTAATCTTAATCTCCTCCCGAAAAGGATAAGGATTAAGAGAAGATTATGATTAAGATTAGAATCACGCAGCAGAATCCGGAGTCCGGCGACGTTGCAGAAGCCCCGCCTTCCTTGTTGAACCAGCGTCAACCGGAACCATCCGATGTTTGTTGATGAAGTTAAAGTCTATGGACGCGCCGGCCACGGCGGCAAAGGGTGCGTCGCCTTCCTCCGGGAAATCTTCCGCCCCAAGGGCGGCCCCAGCGGCGGCAACGGCGGCCGCGGCGGCGACGTCATTCTTCAGGCCGACCACGATTTGAACAATCTGGTCGCCCAATTCTACAACCCGCGCCTCCTGGCCCAGGACGGCCAGCCCGGCATGGGCAAGGGCATGGACGGCGCCGCCGGCAAGAATTTGACCGTGCGCGTGCCTTGCGGCACGCTGGTCTGGAGCGTGGATGCGCCCGCGGCGCCGTCCGCCCAGGACGGGCCGCAAACCCAATCCCCCGCTCTTCTGGCCGCCTCCGCCGGCCGCCCCATCATCCGCCGCGCCGGCCTCGAACGCGCCGTCGAAATTGACTTGACAGACGAAAGCCCGGAGAGCCATTCATCCCCCAAAGGCGAATTGATTGCCGACCTGACCCGCGATGGCCAGCAATTCATCCTGTGCAAGGGCGGCCGCGGCGGCCTGGGCAACCGCAACTTCGCCACCGCGCGCCGGCAGACGCCCCGCTTCGCGCAGCCGGGAGAACCCGGCGGGGAGGGCGAATTCCTGCTCGAACTGCGCACCATCGCCGACGTCGGCCTGGTCGGCTTTCCCAACGCCGGCAAATCCACCCTGCTGGGCGCCATTTCCCAGGCGCGGCCCAAAGTCGCCCCCTATCCCTTCACCACCCTGCACCCGCAAGTCGGGATCGTGGACTACCCGGATTACTTCCGCCTCACGGTTTGCGACGTGCCCGGATTGGTCGCCGGCGCGCATCGCAACGTCGGCCTGGGCCATCAATTCCTGCGCCACGTCGAGCGCTGCCGCCTGCTGGTTATTTTGCTTGACATGGCCGGGGCCGACGGCCGCGATCCGGCCCAGGACCACCGGCAATTGCTGCAGGAACTGGGCCTGCACGACCCGGCCCTGCTGGAAAAGCCGCGCCTGGTTGTGGCCAACAAAATGGACGAGCCGGCGGCGGAGGGCAACTTGCGGAAATTCAAGCGCCGCCACCGCGGCCTGGCCGTGTTGCCCATCTCCGCCGCCTTCGGCCAGGGGCTGGACCACTTCAAAAAAGCCATCCGCCAAGCCGTCTCCGCCCCCGTCTGATTCAAGGCCTGCCCTGGAGAGAATTGCGGAGGTCTTTTCGCCCCGGCAGGCCTCGTAGCCGATCGTTGGAAAAGACCTGCATTTAAACGTGCCTTTTTCGGCGGGCCAGGGCAGTATTCGGGAGCTTGAGCCAATGACGATTACTCGTTACAACCGCTTCCTTCTCCTGGTGGCCGGCCTGGGCGGATTGCTCTACGGCGTGGATGTCGGCATCATTGCGGGGGCGCTGCCTTATCTGGAGGCGACTTCCGGCCTCAACGCCGGACAGCTTTCCTTCATCGTCGCGGCAGTGCTGCTGGGCAGCGTGATCTCGACCTTGTTCGCGGGGATGCTGGCCGACTGCATGGGGCGCAAGTGGTTGATGGCCCTCAGCGGCGTTCTCTTTGTCATCAGCATTCCGGTCATCGCGCTGTCGCACGGCTACGAACCGCTGGTTTTTGGCCGGTTGTTGCAGGGTGTCAGTGCGGGTTTGATCGGGGTGGTGGTGCCGCTCTATCTGGCGGAGTGCCTGGGCGCCTCGGAGCGCGGCAAAGGGACGGGGATTTTTCAATGGCTCTTGACGCTGGGCATCGTGGCGGCGGCCCTCATCGGGATGTACTTCAGCCGCCAGGTGGCTGACGTGGCCAAATCGGGGGATGTGAACAAGCTTCTGGCTTTCAAGGACCATGCCTGGCGGAGCATCTTTTGGGTTTCGTTGCCGCCCGGCATTCTTTTTGTCATCGGCAGCTTCGTCGTGGCGGAATCGCCGCGCTGGCTCTTTCGGCGGGGCAAAACCGAGGCCGCGCGCGCCGCGCTGCTTCGCTCCAGAAGCGAAGAGCAGGCCGGGGTGGAATTGAAGGAGATGGAGGCAACGGTGGCGGCGGAAAAAGCCAAGTCTGCCGCCGCCGGCCGGGCCGGCCGGGAATCGTTGTGGCATCGCAAATACGTCATCCCGTTTGCGCTGGCCTGTGTGATTCTGGCCTGCAACCAGGCCACCGGCGTCAATTCGATTATTGGTTACAACGCCACCATCCTCCTGCAAGGCGGTTTGCCCGACGTGCAGGCGCACGGAGGCTACGTCATCCTGACGGTTGTCAACTTCCTGGTCACCATGGCCGGCGTCGCGCTGGTGGACCGCAAGGGCCGGAAGTTTTTGCTCAGCGTGGGCACCGCCGGCATCATCGTTTCGCTCCTGTGCGCGGGCATTGTCTTTCGCAACACCGAGAGCCGCCGCGTTGATGGCCGCCAAGCCGCGCAAGCCCTGGTGACTCCCGAACAAACGCTGACGCTGACCTATAACGCCGAAACGGCCGCCAAACTGTTGCCCGGCGGCGGGTTCGCCGGGCAGCCAACCACCCTGGTCATTATTTATTCCTACGGCGATTATCGGGCGGCGACTACAGCGGTGCGCTCGGACGACCCGGGCGGCAAACCGATCGAAATCACGCGCGATAGTTGCGTGAACTTTGCCAACAATCCTTTTGGCCATCTGGCGGCGGGGCGGCGGGCGCCCTTGAAGATTGAAAACGCCTTGATCACGCCCGTGCCCAGCCCCGAAAGCGGATGGCTGCTGGCGATTTGTCTCTTTGTCTTCATGGCCCTCTATGCCGTCGGTCCCGGCGTGTGCGTCTGGCTGGCGCTCTCGGAATTGATGCCCACGCGCATCCGGTCCAATGGCATGAGCATCGCCTTGGTGCTCAATCAAGCCGTCTCCACCACCATCGCGGCGGTCTTTCTGCCGACCGTCGGCAAGTATGGCTATTCGACCATGTTCTTCTTGTTCGCCGGCTGCACGGTCATTTATTTCATCACGGCCGCGTTCTTCCTGCCGGAAACCAAGGGCAAAACCCTGGAGGAAATCGAGGCCCATTTTGAAGGTCATTGAATTTATGCTTATGAAATCAGTTCTCATACCCATGCTGTCCACACTGTCCGTTCTGGCTGTCGCCGCGCGCGCCGCCGAGCCGGCGCTCATTCCAATGCCACAAACCATGGCCGTCCGGGAGGGCGTCTTCACCGTGCGCCCGGACACCCCGATCCTGGCGGATGGAAAGTCCAGGAAAACGGGCGAGTTCCTGGCCGGGCGCCTGCGCGCGGCCACGGGCTTTGCTTTTCCCATGCGCAAGGCCGGCAAATCCACCGCCGGCGCCATCTGCCTGACCACCCGGGACGCCGATGCCGGCCTGGGGCCGGAAGGCTACGAGTTGATCGTCGCGCCGGATTCGGTCCTGATCCGCGCGCCGGCCCAAGCGGGCTTGTTTTACGGCGTCGAGACCTTTCTGCAACTGCTGCCGCCGGAGGCCTACGGCTCCGCGCCGGCGCGCGGGGTGAAGTGGGAGGCCCCGTGCGTCGAAATCAAAGACCGGCCGCGGTTTCAGTGGCGCGGACTGTTGCTGGACGTGAGCCGCCATTTTTTCACCAAGCCGGAGGTCGAACAAATACTTGACGCGCTGGCCATGCACAAGATCAACACGTTGCATTGGCATTTGACGGACGATCAGGGCTGGCGCATCGAAATCAAGAAATACCCGCGCCTGACGCAAGTGGGGGCCTGGCGCGGCGGGATCGGGTTCGAGCTGGACGCCAAAGCCGCGACCGCTTACGGGCCGGACGGGCGCTACGGCGGCTATTACACGCAGGAGGACATCCGCGAGGTGGTGCGCTACGCGGCCGCGCGCCACATCACCATTGTGCCGGAGATTGAGATGCCGGGCCATTCGAGCGCCGCGCTGGCCGCCTACCCGCAGTTCAGTTGCAGCGGCGGGCCGTTCACCACCGACGTGGAGGGCGGGATTTTTCCGGGCGTCTATTGCGCGGGCAACGACCAGACTTTTGCCTTCCTGCAAGATGTTTTGCAGGAGGTGTTCGCCCTTTTCCCCGGCAAGTACATTCACGTCGGCGGGGACGAAGTGCCGACCAGCAACTGGGCCAAATGCGCCAAATGCCAGGCGCGCAAAAAGGCGGAGGGCCTGGGCAGCGACCGCCAATTGGAAAGCTACTTCATCCAGCGCATGGAGAAATTCATCAACGCCCATGGCCGCTCCCTCATCGGCTGGAGCGAAATCCGCGAGGGCGGCCTGGCGAAAAATGCCGCCCTCATGGATTGGATCGGCGGCGCGACCGAGGGCGCCAGCGCCGGCCATGACGTGGTGATGACGCCCGAAAGTGATTGCTACCTGGATCACTATCAATCGCAGGACCATGCCAAAGAGCCGCGCGCCATCGGCGGCTTTCTGCCGCTGCGCAAAGTCTATGGGTTCGAGCCGATCCCGGCCAAATTGGCGGCGCAGTACCAGGAGCACATCCTGGGGGCGCAAGGCAACCTTTGGACGGAGTATGTGCCCAATCTGCGGCACGCCCAGTACATGATCTTTCCGCGCGAATCGGCCCTGGCGGAGGTCACCTGGAGCGCCCAAACGGAGCGCAACTTCGACGATTTCCTGCGCCGCCTGCCGGCCGACGAGAAACGCCTGGACGCGATGGGTGTCAATTATAGGCACAACCCCCTCGACACCGGCCCATAGGTTCCATGCCCCCCGAACCGAGCCTGCGGGAGAAGATCGGGCAGATGCTGGAGTAAAAACAGCCGGTTTTTGGGGGTATCCCCCCACCGGTATTTGGCGGTATTTACCGGTATTTAGCGGTAATTTGCCCCGATTCTACCGCCTCCAAGCCCCAGAGACCGCTCTTGGGCGGCAAATGCGACCCGATGGGGTGTGTCCCCACCGTTATCCAGCGTTATCCAGCGTTATCCACCGTAACTGGCGCCTGACACGGCCTGTGAGGGACGACCTGGATGGCCGATTGGACGCCTTTCCGTAAAAAGGCCAACTTGCCGTTAGCTGCTCTTAGCTGCTCTTAGCTGCGTTTTTGCACCTTTCGACGGCCTTGGCGGCGGCCTTCCTGGCAGGGGGTTGGTGGCGTGAAATTCACGCGCGTTCCCAACGCCCCTGCCAGACAATAAGGCAGCCGGAATTCAACGCGAAGGCGCGAAGAGGCAGGGGCGCAAAGAGGACTTTCTCCACTCTGCATTCCGCGCTCCCCACTTCCCCCGGCCCCTTCCCCGTGCAAAATGTCAAAGAACACGAGCGTAAGAGCGTGATTTGAAAATATCTCGGACGGTCTTGCGGCGGGGCGGGGCGGCTGGCTTCGTTGCTCCTCGGTTACAGATTTCTCTCGAATATGCGCCCTCGTCTTGCCTCGCCATCCACCCCGCCGCGCTCGCAATCCCATTCCAGATCTATTTTCAAAACACGCTCTAAGCGCCGCACAGTTTCCATATTACCACGGTTCGGTGGGAATGCAACATTTATTTTTTTACTGAATTTACCGCAGATGGACGCGGATGGACGCGGATTATTGGCGTTCCGCTGGAGGGGCGGGCGGGGAAATTCTTACAAGAGGCAACCGAGAGAACAGAGCGTTTTGGCTTCCTAACGGGGGCGTGGGCGGGAGAATGAACGGCAGAGCCGCCTTCGCCGAGGCTTCCGCCGCCGCCAAGGCTCTGCCGGACAAGTCGGCGGGCGAAGTGGACGCGGATGGACGCGGATTTTGAGGGGCATGATTTGCAAGTTGCTGATTTACAGACACTTGCTCTTTTTTTTTCCAGCAAGAGGGCCGCAAATCAGCACGAAGGGAATGATTTGAATTGAACCCAGCGCTTCGGCAGCCTTTAATAAACGACTGCAAGTTCAGGTTGAGGGTTGTTGGGCGTGAGAAAGAGGAAGCGCCTGGAAATTGAAATAAGCAATATGCCTCGCATTTTCGACAATATCGAAACGGAGTTGCTGCCAGCGCTGGAACAAACGCTGCTGGTGTCGGAGCGGGCCGATTTCTGCGTGGGCTACTTCAATCTGCGCGGCTGGAAGGCGATTGACAAACATATCGAGAAGTGGGTGGGCGGCGAGGGCGCGCAATGCCGCCTGCTCGTCGGAATGCAGCGACTCGCCCAGGACGAACTGCGCCTGGCTTACAGCCTTTTGCCGCAGGAAGACCAGATCAGCCAGCAGGCGGTCATTCGGTTGAAGCGGCGCTTGGCGGAAGAGTTTCGCGCACAACTGACCTTTGGCGCACCGACCGACAGTGACGAAGCCGGCCTTCGCCGCCTCTCGGCTCAACTCAAGACTGGCAAGGTTGTGGTAAAGCTGTTTCTCCGACACACCCTTCACGCCAAGCTCTACCTTTGTTTCCGCCCCGACCCAAACAACCCCATCACGGGGTTTCTCGGCTCGAGCAATCTTACGCTCGCCGGCCTGTCCAATCAGGGCGAACTCAATGTGGACGTTCTCGACCATGACGCCACCGCCAAGCTCAAACAATGGTTCAAGGACCGCTGGGGCGACAAATGGTGCGTGGACATCACCAAGGAACTCATCTTGGCGATTGATGAAAGTTGGGCGCGGCCTGAATGTCCGCCGCCCTACCACATCTACGTCAAAATGGCTTATCACTTGGCGGAAGAGGCGCGCGCCGGCCTGTCGGAGTTTTCTGTGCCGCCCGACATGCGCGATACGCTGCTGGAATTTCAATGCGCGGCGGTTCGCATCGCCGCCCGGCATCTGGAAAAACGCGGTGGTGTCATCCTTGGCGACGTTGTCGGCCTGGGCAAAACTCTGATGGCCTCGGCACTTGCCCGCGTGTTTCAAGACCCGCCCCGCTCGCTCGAAACCCTCATTCTCTGCCCCAAGAATCTGGTCGGCATGTGGGAAGACTACGTCCACCGCTACCGCTTGATCGCAAAGGTCGTCTCGGTCACCCAGGCGCAGAACAGCCTGCCGGAACTGCGCCGCTATCGCGTCGTTATCATTGACGAAAGTCACAACTTTCGGAATCGGGAGGGCCGGCGCTGGGCGGCGGTGCGCGATTATCTGGCGCGCAACGCCAGCCGGTGCATTCTGCTTTCGGCCACGCCCTACAACAAAGCGTACCTCGATCTGGCTAATCAGCTTCGTCTGTTCATGAATCCAGAGGACGCGGTCGGCATCCGACCGGAGGAATATCTGCGGCGCGACTGTGACGGCCGTCCGGAGGAGTTCACCCGGCGCCATCAGTGTGCGGTCAATTGCCTCTCCGCCTTCGAGAAAAGCGAACATGCCGACGACTGGCGGGAGCTGATGCGCCTGTTCATGGTTCGCCGCACGCGCAGTTTCGTCGAACAGAACTACGCCTTCACCGAATGCCCGGCTTGCGGCACGGTGCTGCTGCCCACCCTGGAGAGATGTCCCAAGTGCGAACGCCCGAAAGCCAAGAAGGACCGTCGCTTTCTTATCCTTGAGGGCGGCAGCCGTTTTCATTTCCCCAAGCGCCAGCCGAAAACCCTCACGTTTCGGATTCGTGACGGCGACCCGAGTGACCAATACGCGCGGCTCTATTCGGACAAGGTGGTGGATACCGTGCGCATGCTGCACCTGCCCCGCTACGGCCTGGCCAATTACCTGAAGCCGACGCCTGACACGCCGCCTACGAACGAAGAAGCCGAGGTGATGGCGAATCTTTCACGCGCCGGCAAGCGGCTGATCGGTTTTTGCCGCACTAATCTGTTCAAGCGGCTGGAAAGCAGCGGCCATTCTTTCCTGCTGTCCGTGCGCCGCCACATCCTGCGCAATTATATCTTTCTACACGCGCTGGAAAAGGGCCTGCCGCTGCCCGTTGGCACACAGGACTCCGCGTTATTCGATAATCATTTGCCCCGCCCGCAGCCTGGAGAAGATGCGGCTTCCATCCGATTGGCAGAAACCGTTGTCTGACAGCCGTCTTTTGATTCTTTCCTGTTTCAGCGATGGCATTCGCCGTGTGATTGCCGCCCTGGCGGCCCGGCGCAACGATTTTGTCGCCGCCCTGGCGGATGAAGTCTGGTTTGCTCACATCGCCCCCGGCGGCGAAATGGAGCATCTGTCCGGGCGCGTCGCCGCATGGGCAGGAATGGTCTGAAAACTGCAGGGCGCTTGGGGGGGCGATATATCGCCGGACGGGCTTGGCTTTTGGCGGGGGCGGGGGTATGATGGCGGGATGCAGTGATGGCAAAATTCGACGGTCATGGCCAAGGAATTCATCCGGATTGGCGGCGCACGCCAGCATAATCTGAAGAACCTCAGCCTCTCCATCCCGCGCGACAAATTGGTCGTGATCACCGGGTTGAGCGGTTCGGGCAAATCGTCGCTGGCCTTCGACACGATCTACGCGGAGGGCCAGCGCAAATACGTCGAGTCGCTCTCGGCCTACGCGCGGCAGTTTCTGGACCAGATGGAAAAGCCGGAGGTGGATTATATCGAGGGGTTGTCCCCGGCCATCGCCATCGAGCAGCGGGGGGCGGGGGCCAATCCGCGCTCGATCATCGCCACGACGACGGAGATTTACGATTATCTGCGGCTGCTTTACGCCAACGTCGGCCAGCCGCATTGCCCGGTCAGCGGCCAGCCCATCACGCGCCAGACGACGAGCGACATTGTGGACAAAATCCTGGCGTTGCCGCCCAAAACGCGGGTGGTCCTGCTGGCGCCGGTGGTGGTCAAGCAGAAGGGGGAATTCCGGGACGTGATCGAGCGGCTGTCGCGGGAGGGCTTTGTCCGCGCGCGGGTGGACGGGGAAGCGGTGGAGTTGAGCAACAACGTGCGCATCAAGCTGGACCCCAAAGCGCGCCACACGATCGAAGCGGTGGTGGACCGGCTGGTGATTGACGACAAGGTGCGGGTGCGATTGAGCGACTCGGTGGAGACGGCGCTCAAGTGGGGTGACGGTCGCCTGGCGCTGTTGCGGCAGCCGGGGGAGACGCCCGCCGGAACCAACGTTTGGACGGAGTCGGTTTTTTCGAACCGCAATTTCAGTCCGGCCACCGGGCAGAGTTATGATCCGCCGACGCCGCGGCATTTTTCGTTCAACTCGCCGCTGGGGGCGTGCCCGGTCTGTCATGGGCTGGGGCAGAAGCTGGTGTTTGACGAGCATTTGATCGTGCCGGACGTGGAGAAATCGCTGGAAAAGGGGGCGGTGCTGCCGTGGCGACGCGGGGCCAAGCGGCTGCTGGTGCATTACAAGGCGCTATTGCGCGGGATGGCGGCGCATTTCGGCCAAAGCATGGAGACGCCGTGGAAGGATTTGTCCGGGGAATTCCGGGAAAAGCTGCTGCACGGCGGCGGCGGGGAGGAGATAGCGTTCACTTTTTGGCGGGCGGGAAAGATCAGCCAGACAAAGAGAACCTTTGAAGGGATCGTGCCCAATCTGGAGCGGCTCTACCGGGAGAGCGAAAGCGAGTTCACCAAGAACCGGCTGACGGGCTTCATGAACCCGCAGCCGTGCGAGGCCTGCGCGGGCCGGCGGCTCAAGCCGGAGATTCTGGCCGTGACGCTGGGCGGGCCGGCGCCGGGGCGCGCCATCCCCGGCCATTCGATCATGGACGTGTGCGCGTTGTCGGTGGAAGAAGCGGGGAAATTTTTCGCCGGGTTGAGATTGAGCGAGTTTCAGCAAAAGATCGCGGCGGAAGTGATCCGGGAAATCCGGGCGCGGCTGAACTTTTTGCGAAACGTCGGCCTGGGCTACCTGACACTGGACCGGGAAAGCGGCACGCTCAGCGGCGGGGAGGCGCAGCGCATCCGGCTGGCGACGCAGATCGGGGCGGGGTTGGTGGGGGTGCTTTATATACTTGACGAGCCGAGCATCGGGCTGCACCAGCGGGACAACGGGCGGCTGCTCTCATCGCTGGAGGGCCTGCGCGATCTGGGCAATTCGGTGCTGGTGGTGGAGCACGACGAGGAGACCATCCGGCGGGCGGATTACGTGCTGGACCTCGGCCCCGGGGCCGGGGTGCGCGGGGGCGAGGTGGTGGCGGCGGGGACGGTGGCGGACATCGAGGCGGCGCCGCGCTCGCTGACGGGGCAATATCTCAAGGGCGAACTGAAAATTCCGCTGCCCCGGACGCGGGTCAGGCCGTCATTGGAACGGGGCTGGCTGGAAGTGCTGGGCGCGTCGGAAAACAATTTGAAAAACATAGACGCGCGTTTTCCGCTGGGTGCGTTGACGGCGGTGACCGGGGTGAGCGGATCGGGCAAAAGCACGCTGGTGGATGACATTTTGCGGCGGGCGTTGTTTCGCAAATTCTACGGTTCAAAGGAGCAGCCGGGCCGGCACCGGCTGATTCGCGGATTTGAAACGCTGGACAAAGTCATTGTCATTGACCAGACGCCCATCGGGCGGACGCCGCGGAGCAATCCGGCCACTTACACGGGGATGTTCAATCAAATCCGCGACCTGTTCGCGCGGTTGCCGGCGGCGAAGATCCGCGGCTACGCGGCGGGGCGGTTCAGCTTCAATGTCAAGGGGGGCCGGTGCGAGAAATGCCAGGGCGACGGCCTGATCAAAATCGAGATGCACTTTTTGCCGCCGATCTACGTGACGTGCGAAGCGTGCAACGGGCGGCGTTACAACCGGGAGACGCTGGAGATACATTACAAGGGGATGAACATCGCCGACGTGCTGAACATGACGGTGGATGAGGCGGTGACGTTTTTCCGCGCGGTGCCGAAGATTTACGAGCCGTGCCTGACGCTGGCGGAAGTGGGGTTGGGCTACGTGCGCCTGGGGCAATCGGGCTCGACGCTCAGCGGCGGGGAGGCGCAGCGGGTCAAGCTGTCGAGCGAGTTGGGACGCAAAAGCACCGGGCGGACGCTCTACATACTGGACGAGCCGACGACCGGGCTGCATTTCCACGACGTGGCCAAGCTGCTGGACGTGTTATTCAAGCTGCGCAACGCGGGCAACACGGTGCTGATCATCGAGCACAATCTGGACGTGATCAAGACGGCCGATTGGGTGATAGATCTGGGGCCGGAAGGCGGCGAGGGCGGCGGGCGGATAGTGGCGGAGGGGCCGCCGGAGAAAATCGCGCGGAGCGCGGAGAGTTACACGGGGCAATTTCTGCGCCGGATTTTGTTTCCGGAAACGAAAGCCGAGGCGGCCACGGGGGGATAGATTGGCAACGGCGATGAAATTGTCCGCCGTGCGAAAGGACAGATTGATAACGATTGTGCTTGATTCTGGAGCGATAAGAGATTAAACGCCGGATGAAACATGTCGAACGCGGTGCCAACGCTGGAGGACGTGGCCAAACTGGCGGGTGTCAGCAAGTCCACAGCCTCCCGAATCCTTTCGGCCGTCAAGGACGCGAAGATTCCGTTCTCCTTGGGAACCAAAAAAAAGGTCCGGGAAGCGGCCATCAAGCTGGATTACCGGCCCAGCAAAATGGCGCGCGGCTTGACGCTGGCCCGGACCGGGATCATCGGCCTGGTGGTGCCGTCGCTGACGGACGTTTTTTTTCCGGAAGTCATCAGCGCCATCGAGGCGCCGCTGGTCAAGGCGGGCTACAGCGTCATCCTGGCGGATGCCAACGCGGATTCACAGGTTGAACAGGCGAGGATCCACGACCTGCTGACTTGGCGGGTGGACGGGTTGATCATAGCGCCCAGCCAATCGTCCAGCCAGGCGGGGCTGTTTTGGGAACTGTGGCGGCGCGAAATTCCATTTGTGACCATTGATCGAACTTTCCCTGAAACGCCCTTTTGCAGCGTTTCCACCGACGACGAAGCGGGCGTGGCCATGGCGGTGGATCATTTGGTGGCAGCGGGCCGCGCGCGCATCGCCTGGGCGGGGGCCGGTCCTCTGTCGCTCTCCACTTCCCGGTTGCGGCAGGCCGGCTACGCGGCGGGGCTGATTCGCAATGGCATCCTGCCCGTCCCCGATTATGCGTTGCACCTGCCCGTATCAGAGTCGGCGGGGCGGCAGGCCGTCGCGCGCATCCTGGCGCTCAATCCCCGCCCGGACGCCGTTATCTGCTTCAGCGACCATGTGGCCTTGGGGGTGCTGGAGGCTTGCGCGCAGCACGGCATCCGCGTGCCGGAAGACCTGGCGGTGGTGGGCTACGCGGACTTGCCCTTCGCCCGCATGTTGAAGGTATCATTGACCACGATTCGCCAGCCGCAGGCGCTGCTGGGCCGGCGGGCGGTGGAGTTGCTGCTCAAGTGCATGGAAAAGAAGAAACATTCCGAGCGCATCGTGCTGCCGGTGGAGTTGATCGTGCGCGAATCCACCGGCTGACCCCAGGCCGCAGCGTTCGCGTGCCCGCCCCGTTCCTTGCAACCGGTTGCATAATCTCCGACTTTAGGCATAAGTAGAACGCCTTAAAACTGCAAAACAGTTGTAATTTGCCCATTGACATGCGGACAGGATATTGATAAATTTGCCGCCGTCAGCATTAAAATTAATATGCAACCGGTTTTAACTTTATCACCAAAAGGACCACCGAAAATATGAAAATCACCCCCGCCCGTCTCAAAAATGGATTATCCTTGCGCCGCTTGGGATCAGCGCTGCTCGTTACGGCGCTTGTCCAGGCCTTTGCCGTTTCAACCCACGCCCAAACACTGATGAATCGCTACAGTTTCGCCAGCGATGCCAGCGATTCCATCGGCTTGCAGAACGGCACGGCGGTCAATGCCACCATCGCCAATGGAGTCACGTTCAACCCCAGCCTGACCAATTCGTATGTCTGGCTGCCGCCCGGCTTGTTGACCGGCTTCACCGGCTTTACAATAGAGACTTGGTACACTCCGCAATCCCCTTTGAACAATGACGCGCGCCTCTGGGAGTACGGCGACGACGGCAACCCCCCCGGCCAGCAAGGGCCCGATAATTTTTACGACATCTCTCTCTACGCGTACTGGAACAATGCTGCTTTCCTTGTTGCTTGGGATTCAATGGCCGGCGACGTTGGGCGGACGGCAGCCTGGACTGAGGCCGCTCCGACGGCAGGTGTTTCGCATCAGGCTGTATTGACCTATGACGGCCCGTCACAAACCTACACCATTTATCTTGACGGCGCTCTGAATGATACTGGAGCGTACTATAACCCCGGTGATAATGCTTATGTCCTTCTGATGACGCGTATTCCTTCTTCACTTACAACAATTTCCTTCTGGGAGCGAGCATCCAAGGCAGCAACGCCACTTTAAACGGCACGATCAGTGAGTTCCGGATTTACAATGCGGCGCTCTCCGCCGGCCAGGTGGCGGCCAACTTCGCCGCCGGGGCGGGCAGCATCGGCACTTTGCAATCGCTCAGCATCAACAGCCCCTCCACAATCTCGGTGGGCACGCTGCCGGCATCGGTCATCGGCACGTATTCGGTTGTGCCCAGCGTCAATCTGACGGCAGTGGCGGCTTACACATCGGGCGACACCAACATTTTGACGGTTAATTCCAGCGGGTATATCACCGCCCTCACAGCCGGCACGACCACGCTGACGGCCTCCTACGGCGGCCTCAGCACCACCAATACCATTACCGTGGCGGCGCTGCCGCTCCACCGCTATAGTTTCTGGAACAGCACCGCCAACGACAGCGGCGCAGCGGCGCCGCTAAACCCGGCCAACGGCACGCTGGAAGGCAATGCGCAGTTCGCCAACGGGGCGCTGGCGTTCGACGGAGTCAACAGTTGGGTCAGCCTGCCCTCGCTCCTGGTCAACGGCTTCACCGCCGGGACCTTCGAGTTCTGGCTCACTTGGAATGGCGGCGCGGACTGGCAACGCATCTTCGATTTTGGCGCCAATGGCGCGCCGCCTGGACAGCAGGGCGTCTGGCAATATACCGACCTGACACTCACACTGCCGGATGGCTGGGCTCCCACCCAAATGGGCCTCTTCGAAGTGGATAATTCTTGGTCGCAATGGGGGCCTGGTAATGACGACACGGAACTTGAGATATCCCTGTTGTCCACCAACGCCCTTCACCAGGTCGTATGGACCTACGACGGCACCACCTCCACGCTGTACGTGGACGGCGTGGCCGGGGCCACTGAGAGTCCGATGAACTTTCCGTATCATTTTGACGGCGCCACTAATTGCTGGCTGGGGCAGGACCTGCTCGAAAACCAGTCCTATTACAACGGTTCCATGACCGAATTTCGTCTTTACGACGTCGCGCTGACCCCGCAGCAGGTCGCCGCGGACGCCGCCAGCGGGCCGCAGACCTTTGCCGCGCCGGGCGCGTTCCAACCCTCCTCCCTCAACCTCACCGTCGCCACGAGCCTGGGCGTGGGCATCCAGGCAAACGCCACCGTGACGGGCAGTTTCGCCAATGTATCCAACGTCAATCTGACGCTTTTCTCGACTTACTCCTCCAGCGCGACCAACGTGCTCACCGTCAATGCCCAAGGTGCGGTCATCGGTGTGTCGTTAGGACAGGCCACCTTGACCGCCACCTACGATGGTATCTCTGCCACCCAACAGATTACTGTGGTGCCAAGCCCGGCCCAACTGACTCACCGCTACGAATTCTGGACCAACACCGCCAACGATTCCGTCGGCACGGCCAACGGCACACTGCACGGCGACGCCACCGTCTCCGGCGGGGCCTTGAATCTGGATGGGAACGGCTTCCTCACGCTGCCGCCGGGAACAATTGACTCAACTTATGCCGCCCTGACCATCGAGATGTGGGCCAATCTTGGGTCCGCGAATAATGTCGGCAATGTTATCAGCTCCTTCGGCAATCCTTCCGCGGACTGGATCCGTCTGGCGACTCACAGCGGCGCCACACCGGGCGATGCCTTTATCGGTTTTTTCAATGGCAGCGAGACCCAGGGGTGGCTGCCCGGCCCCGTCTCGGGCAATGTCCATCTGGTCGCCGAGTGGAATCCGTTCTTCTTGGGAACGATGGAGTTCTATGTCAACGGCTATCCGGCCAACGGCAACAACATCTCCACCTTCCTCGACGCCATCAGCGGAGCCAACAATCTGACCAACGTCATCGGCGCCAACTTTGATGGCAATTACGGGACCATCGGCACCATCCAGGAATACCGCATTTACAGCGGCGCCCTGACATTGCCTCAAATTCGCACCAGCCTGGCCGCCGGGCCGGCCAATGCGCCGCTCATCGCCAATCAGATCAACGCCGGGACCATCACCAATGTGACCGTCTCCACTTATCCCAACTTCATTGCCGGCGCCATCCAGGACCCGGTCGTGCTGGCCAGTTCGGCCACTGTTCAGAACATTAATTTGACGACACTCCCGGATGTCACGTTCACCTCCGGCAACACCAACGTGCTGGCCGTGTTGGCCAACAACCAGGTGCAGGCCGTCGGCGTGGGAACGGCCACGCTCACCGCCACTTACCTCGGCGTCAGCGGCCAAACCACCGTGACCACCATTGCCGCCCCGCCGCTCATGCTGACGCACCGCTACAGCTTCGTCAGCGATGCCAGCGACTCGATCGCCGGCGAGAACGGCGCGCTCATGGGCAACGCCACTGCCAGCGGCGGCCTCAATCTGGCTGCGGTCACTAATGGCGGCGGTTCCGGCGATTACCTTTTGCTGCCGCGGGATTTGGTGGGCGGCTATCCGGCGCTGACCATTGAGTCCTGGGTGACCTTGAGCCAGGAATTTGTGGTTTCTCGCGTCTGGTCTTTCGGCAGTTCGACCTATGGGGGCGGCGGTGACGCGTCGGGCATGCTCTTTACGCCCGATTACGGAGGGTACTGCGCCCTCATTGCTTGGCCGGTTGTTGGGGTGGGGTCTATAGATGAGATGAACATCCCCACAGACGTCCCCGGCAGCTCCATCAGTTTGTATAGCGGACAATTGGTCCAAGTCGTGTCGGTGTTGGACCCCGTGAACGAACACATCGGAGCCGTCTATTACAACGGGCAGTTGGCCGGCGTCCAGGAATTCCTTGATCCGGTGACCCAAGTGAACGTGCAGCAGTGTTTGGTTGGAAAATCGGCGCACGTAACCGATCCCTTCCTGCTCGGCACCATCAACGAATTCCGCGTCTATTACGGCGCCATGACGGCGGGGCAGGCCGCCGCCAACTACGCTGCCGGCATCTCCACCGTGGCGGTCAACACGGGCGCGGCGCAAATCTCCGATCCGCCGGTGGCGCAGACGGTCCTGGCGGGCCAGCCGGCCACCTTTGCCGTGGGCGCGATTGGGGCGCCGCCCTTGAGCTATCAGTGGGTTTTTGGCGGGAACCCCATCCAGGGCGCCACCGCCGCCATTTACACCATCCCGAGCGCCGGCGCCGGCAACGCCGGCCTTTACAGCGTGCAGGTCAGCAACCTGCTGAGCGCGGGAAGTCCCGCTCTGAGCACGCCCGTCCAACTCTCGGTGGTATCTTCCTTGGGCTTGACTAACGGCCTGCTGTTGCATCTGCCCTTTGATGGCAATTACAACGATGTCTCCGGCAACGGCAACAACGGCCAGCCGGAAGGTTCCCCCGTGTTTATTCCGGGGAAAATCGGCAGCGGCGCCATTCACGTGAACACTGCGGTGGCGGGCGGCGTCTATAACTACGTCTCCGTGCCTAACTCGGCCGCATTTGACTACTCCGGCGACTTCTCGGTTTCCTTCTGGCAGAGGCACACCGGCCTGCCGAATGACATGCCCATGGTCGGCACCGCCCTCGGCTCAACATATAGTCTTGGCTGGGTCTTTACCGATGACCTGGGGATGCAGGAGCTGACCCTCGGAGATAACAACAGCGTGGTGAAAGGCTTCGATCCAAACACCGCCTACGGTCTGCCAGCCCCCAACAGCCCGGTTGTCAATGACGGAAACTGGCATCACGTGGCGATGACCCTCAATCGGGAACTCGGGTTTCTCACCCTTTATGTGGATGGCAGCCAGATCGGGATCGCAACAGTGGCCAGTCTGGGCGACGAACTTCTGGGCAATGTAACCTCGGGCAACGCGATCACCATCGGCCAGGATCCGAGCGGCTCCTACAAAGGCACCGGCCAGGCCACCTTTGAGTACGACATTGACGACCTGGCCGTCTGGAGCCGGCCGCTGTCCCTCAGCGAAGTGCAGGCCGTTTACACCATTGGCCAAGCCGGCCAAAGCGTCACCGGCACCGTGCAGGAAACGATGACTGTGCAGCAGACCGCCAGCGGTTGCCAACTGAACTGGACCACCGGCGTTCTCCAATCGGCCCCGACGGTTACGGGACCGTGGACCGCCGTGCCGGGCGCAACGGCGCCATCCTATCAATATACACCGTCGGGAACGACCAATCAGTTCTTCCGCGTCCAACTCAGCGGCGGCGGAACATTGCAGTAACGCGAATCGGTGTTATATTCGTGCCAGAACAACCATTCGGCCGCGCGGCCATCGCCGCGCGGCCGGTGGCAGTCTGGCGATTCAGGAAAAGTTGAATATGAAGACGTTTAGGTCCAGCAAGTTTCATCCGATGGGCGGCGGCGGGATTGGAAAGTCGGACGACCGTTGGGCTGGCGGGTTTACACTGATCGAGTTGTTGGTGGTCATCGCAATTATTGCCATCCTTGCCGCCCTGCTGCTGCCGGCATTGGCGAAAGCCAAGACCGAGGCCGTCAAGACTCAGTGCCGCAGCAACCTCCACCAGTTGGGCGTCGCCTCTTACAACTACGCCATGGAAAACAAGGACAATTTTCCCGATATGTACCCGTACAATGACGGCGACCCCGCGGGCATATCGGGCAACTGGCCGTGGGACGTGCCGGAATACGTGGCCAGCATGCTTACCGGCAACGGCGCCAACCCGTATATCTGCTATTGTCCCGCCCAAATTTACCTGACCTATGCGAACTGGTGGAACAGCAGCTACGTCAGCGGATCGGACGACACCACTGCCTTCCGGGTCTTCGGCTACCAATTCGCCTGGACAAACACGGGTGGGTTCACAGGTGAATATCGCACGAACTACACCGGATCCTTGCATCCCGCGCCTTTCACTGACGAGAGCACGGGGGAAATGGTCAATCCACCGCTTTCGCAGCGGGTTATCATTGCCGACGCCACGGTGTCCTCTCCTCCATATTCGTCAATCCGGGCGAACAACGACTTTCGAGACGTGGTAAACGGGGCTGGCGATCCTTGTCCAACGTCTCATCTCAATGGAAGAGTGGCGGACGGGAACAACCTGCTTTTCGCCGACAGCCATGTCGCTTGGCGCCCCTTCGTGGACATCACCACAGTTGTGCGTGCCGCTCCTCCCGCGGGCATCATTTACTTCTGGTGGTGAAACTCTCAGGGTTGGAACAAAAGGTTTGCCAGTCTGGCCGTTTCGATTCAATTTCACCTTGATTGACTTGCCGGTGTGCTGTGCTATGTTGTGGCAGAACGACCATTGGGCCGCGCGGCGATTGCCGCGCGGCCGGTGGCAGATTGGATGATTGAGAAGGTTTATTTATGGCGATGCTTAGATTCAATAAATTTCATCCGATGGGCCATGGCCGGGCCGGAAAAGCGGCCGGCCGTTGGGCGCGCGGATTTACTTTGATCGAGTTGTTGGTGGTCATCGCGATCATCGCGATTTTGGCGGCGATGCTCTTGCCGGCGCTGGCCAAGGCCAAGAGAGAGGCGCTCAAAACCCAGTGCAAGAGCAATCTCAAGCAGTTGGGCGTCGTCTCTTACAACTATGCCATGGACAACAAGGACAATTTTCCGAATATGAACCCGTCCTACGACGCCGACCCCTACGACCCGCATGGCAACTGGCCGTGGGACGTGCCGGATTATGTGGCCAACATGCTGGCTGGAAACGGAACAACCCCGGACTTGTGCTATTGTCCAGCCAATCCGACGTTAACCAAGGCTATCTATTGGGACTACAATAACAGCGGAAACGGCGACATTTCAACCGCCAATACATACCGTGTTCTTGGCTACGTGTTCGCCTTTACGAACACCGGGTGTGTCTATTACACCAACATCACAGAATCTCTCCGCCCGTCGGGCTACACCGTCCCGGTCGAAGGCGGGAGTCTGACAGTGAATCCCCCGCTGTCGCAGCGGGTCATCATCGCTGACGCGATAAATTCCAATGATGACGGCGGGACGAAAGCCCAGAATGTGTATGTCCATTGCCACGACGGGGTTAATCCCCCTTACTATACGGACTCGTCCCACCTGAACGGGCACATTCCGGATGGAAACAACCTGCTCTTTGCGGACTCACACGTGGATTGGCGTCCATTTATGGACCCCACTCTTGTCGTTCGGTCGTCCAGCGACTATGCGGGCACCACGATCGGTCCGGCCGACGGCGTCATGTATTTCTGGTGGTGAACCTTCCAGAACTTGAACAACCGGTTGGGCCGACTTGCCGTCTCGATTCAATGTGGCCGGTTTCCGGGAACACCGTGACCGTGCCGCCCCTCTCGGCCAGCGCCATCGAATGCGAAGTGAAGTGAGCAGGGCGCGCAGGACAAAAATCTTCACATATTTGGTAGGGCGGCGCTGCCCAAGATTTCAGGGCAGAGCAGCAGCCCTGCCCTGCCGGGAAGGCGAAGGTTTTTGTTCTGCGCCCGTGAGCGGCACCGCCGCGATTTTTTTGCTTTCATTTCCGGGACAGATTGGTTAAAAGAAGCGCCATGACCGTGCGCGGCAAACCCGAAGCGGCAAAGGCCAAGGTCTTTCTGGTTGATGATCATCCTTTGGTGCGCGAATGGCTGACCCAGCTCATCGAGCGCGAAGAGGATCTGGTCGTGTGCGGCGAAGCGGAAGACGCGCCGGAGGCGCTGCAAAAAATCGAGCAAACCAGGCCGGACATCGTGGTGGCCGACATCTCGCTCAAACACACGCATGGACTGGAACTGGTCAAAGATTTGCAGGCGCGGCTTCCGGCCCTGCCGGTGCTGATCCTTTCCATGCACGACGAATCGCTCTACGCCGAGCGGGTCTTGCGCGCGGGGGCCAAGGGCTACATCACCAAGCAGGAGGCGACCAAACGGATTCTTCAGGCCGTGCGCCAGGTGCTCGGCGGCCAAATCTACATCAGCGAAAAAATGGCCTCGCGCATGGTCCACAAAATGGTCCTGGGCCGGGCCGACAACCAGAAATCCCCGATTGAACGGCTGACCGACCGCGAGTTGGAAGTGTTTCAACTCATCGGGCGCGGCCAGGCCACCCGGCGCATCGCGGCCGAATTGCATTTGGGCATCAAGACGGTCGAATCTTATCGCGCCCGAATCAAGGAGAAGCTCAACCTGGAAGACGGCACGCAATTGCTCCAGCACGCCATTCAGTGGGTCCACAGTTTGCAGGACCGCTGAGCGTCCGTGCAGAAATAACTTCCGGTTTTGCCCGCGCCCTTTCGACCAAACCCGTTTCGAAACGCGAGAGGGTTCCAAAGCGTTGATTGAAAATTGGCCATTGAAAATTTGTCATCTGTCATGTCAAATGATGACGGCTTCGCCCGGCCAGACACGGGGCCGGCGGAGGCCCATCTGGAAACGCAAGCAGAGCAGTGGCGAAAGAAGAGCCAATCGAGTTGACAGGCACGGTCACGCAGGTGCTGCCGGGCACCATGTTTCGCGTCGCCCTGCCCAATGGACACGAGGTGCTGGCCCACATTTCCGGCAAGATGCGCAAGAATTTCATCCGCATCAGCGTGGGCGACAAGGTCAACGTCGAGATGTCCCCCTACGACCTGGGCAAGGCGCGCATCACTTTCCGCCACAGTTAGAGGCGGCCATAATGATACTGAGCAACGAAGAAGCCGACAGCATCGTCCAACTCCGGCATCGGTCGCCGCACGAGCTTTTGGGCCTGCACGTGCTGGGCGGGGGTTCCGGCGTGGTGGCGCGGGTCTTTCATCCGGGCGCCGTCTCGGTGGAGGTCGCGCCCGCGCACGAAATGCAGAGGCCGCGCTTCAAATTGAGGGAGGTCCGGCCCGGGCTTTTCGAGGGAACAACCCGCGAGGCCAAGGAGGTCTATGCCTGCGATTTGATCATCACGCGGGAGGATGGGACGAAGATTCAAACGCGCGATCCGTATTCGTTTTTGCCCACGGTCGGGGAGACCGATCTTTACCTGTTCGGGCAGGGAAACGAGCGGCGCATCTACGAGAAGCTGGGGGCGCACTTGCGCACGCTGGACGGGGTGAAGGGGGTGGGCTTCGCCGTTTGGGCGCCGACGGCCCGGCGGGTGAGCGTGGTGGGTGAGTTCAACGATTGGGACGGACGTTATCACGCGATGCGGATGCTGGGAGCGTCGGGCGTGTGGGAGATCTTCATTCCGGGCGCGCGGGAGGGGGCGCATTACAAGTATGAAATCGCGCCCGCGGCCGGGAGCGTGACGCTGAAAACCGACCCCTACGGATTCTTTTTTGAAACCGCGCCCAAGAATTCGTCCATCGTGTGGGACAACCGGAAGTTCCGCTGGGGGGACGAGGCCTGGATGGAAAAGCGGCGCGGGGCCGATCCGTTGCGGCGGCCGATGAGCATTTACGAGGTGCATTTAGGCTCGTGGATGAAGAAGAACAAGTTCGAGTCGTTGAGCTACCGGGAGATAGCCGGGCCGCTGGCGGCCTACGTGCAGAACATGGGCTTCACGCACGTCGAGTTGCTGCCGGTGGCCGAGCACGCCTTCTATCCCTCGTGGGGCTACCAGGTGACGGGTTTTTACGCGCCGACCAGCCGGTTCGGCACGCCGGACGATTTTCAATTCCTGGTCAACCAACTGCATCAGGCCGGGGTGGGGGTGCTGCTGGACTGGGTGCCGGCGCATTTCCCGCGGGACGACTGGGCGCTGGCGCGCTACGACGGCACGGCGCTCTACGAACACCAGGACCCGCGCCAGGGAGCGCACCAGGATTGGGGCACGTTGATCTTCAACTACGGGCGCCACGAAGTGCGCAATTTTCTGGCGGCCAACGCCCTCTTTTGGTGCGACCGATTTCATATTGACGGGCTGCGGGTGGACGCGGTGGCCTCGATGCTCTACCTGGATTACTCGCGCCAGGAGGGCCAATGGATACCGAACCGGTTTGGAGGGCGGGAGAACCTGGAGGCGGTGGAATTTCTCAAGCACTTCAACGATCTGGCGCATACGGAGCATCCGGGCGTAGTGACCATCGCCGAAGAATCCACCGCCTGGCCGCTGGTGACGCGGCCGCCTTACCTTGGGGGGTTGGGCTTCAACTTCAAGTGGAACATGGGATGGATGCACGACACGCTGGGTTATTTCCGGCGCGAGGGCATCCACCGGAAATACCACCAAAACGACCTGACCTTCGCCATGCTCTACCATTATCACGAGAACTTCATCCTCCCGCTCTCGCATGATGAAATCGTGCATGGCAAGGGTTCGCTCCTGGGCAAGATGCCGGGCGATGAATGGCAGCGGTTCGCCAATCTGCGCGCGCTGCTGGCTTACCAATGGTTTTTCCCGGGCAAGCCGTTGTTGATGATGGGCGGGGAATTCGGCCAAAGCTCCGAATGGAACGCCAATGCGAGCCTGGACTGGCAGTTGCTGGGCCAGGGGCCTTACCATCGCGGCGTCCAGCGCCTGGTGCGCGACCTCAACCGCCTCTATCACGACGAGAGCGCCCTGTGGGAGGGGGATTACGACGTGAACGGCTTTTTCTGGGTGGATTGCAGCGATGCCGACAACAGCATTCTTTCCTTTGTCCGGCAGAATCGCGAGGGCAGCCGCCGGTTGCTGGTCATTTTGAATCTGACGCCGGTGTTGCGGCACAACTACCGGGTCGGACTGCCGCGCGGGGGTTGCTGGCGCGAAGTGCTCAACACCGACTCCGGTCTTTACGGCGGGAGCAACCAGGGAAATCTGGGCGGCGTGCAGGCGGGCGAATATCAGGTCCAGCATCAACCCTTTTCCGCCGCCTTCACGCTGCCGCCGTTGAGCGTGCTGGCCTTCCGTCCCCAGGAGCCGGGCTGACCTGGCCCCCTACTTTGTGTTCGGCCAGAGGGCTTGCAAGGCGGCGGCCAGGCGGTAGCCGGCTTTGGTCATTTGCTCCTCGGCGGTCTTTTGAGACCAGAGGAGGTAGGCGGGAGAAAGGTCCTTGATGTGCCATTGCGGGCGGGGTTGGTTGGTGCGCCAGTCCAATCGGCTGTCGTCCTCGTCCAAAACGGCCACGTCGTGAGCCTTGGCGGAAAGGGCGAGGCTTTCGTCGGCCCAGACGCGATCCCAGTTGAGCAGCGGGCCGGATGTTTTCCAATCGGGCGCGGGTCTGGCGAGGAGGTAATCGGCGTATTGCAGGGGCGTCTGCGCGCGCGCCAGACTCATGTTCGTCTGCACGACGGTGATGTCCCAGTAGAAATGCAGTTTGTTGGTGCCGCCAAAGAGCAGTTGGTTGGCGCCCAAATCGCTTTCGTAATGGCCGGCGTAGCCGTTGGGATCCACGAATTTAGTCTTGTCAAGATAACCCGAACCGACGTGCAACGGCTGGTGAATGTCCCCGATGAAATGGGCCAGCAGGCGAAGGGCCACGCGCGGGGAGACGTTGGTGAAGATGGTCTGCGCCTCCGGCTTGCCCTGCAAGATGAGGAAGCAGGCCGGAATGGCGTGGACGACGTCCACGTTGGCGGCGCCGATGGAGTCGTCGCGGTATCTGGGTTCCTCGAACGGGATGTCGGTGTAATGGGAGACGGCGTGATTGGGGTTGTCGGCTTTGAATCGGAGCATCTCCTCGGTCAGGTTCGTTCTGCCCTTGACGGCATCGGCCCAGACGGAGGCGGTGGAGAGGGATTCGTCGCCCAAGAGGTCGTGGACGTGGCGGGCGGCGGCGGTGCCGGCCAGCAGATGGTCGGCCATGGCGCCGATGGCGCGGTGGCCCTCGTCGCCCCAGCCCAAGGCGGCGGGAGCGGCGGCGCAGACCAGGAGAAGAAGCAGGCCGTGGCGAAGCGTTTTCATCGGCGCGAAGCATGCGCGCAAGGAGTTCAAAGATCAAAGTTCAAAGTTGCCATTGGCGGTTCCGCGCCGTAAATCGTCCCTCGTCATGCGTCGCGCCGCCTGGATTTGCCTGGCCCTGGCCGCAATCACCGTTGCGGTTTATGCGCCGCTGTTCCACTACGATTTTCTGACTTTTGACGATCAGATTTACGTCACCGAAAACCCCTACGTGCGCTCCGGCCTCAATGGCAACAGCCTGGCCTGGGCTTTCCAGAGCAGCACCTCGGGCAATTGGCTTCCGCTGACCTGGATTTCTCACGTGCTGGATGTCCAATGCTACGGGATGAAGGCGGGCGGGCATCATCTGACCAACGTGCTGTTGCACGCGGCCAACGCCGTGCTGCTCTTCCTGCTCCTGCAACAGATGACCGGCGCGGCCTGGCGCAGCGCCGTGGTCGCCGCCCTTTTTGCCTGGCATCCGGCGCACGTGGAATCGGTCGCCTGGATCGCGGAACGCAAAGACGTCCTCAGCGGTTTTTTCTGTCTGCTGACACTTTGGGCCTATCTCAGCTACGCGCAGAGGTTCAAAGTTCAAAGTTCAAAGTTCAAAGTTCATTACTGGCTGGTGATTGTGCTCTTTGCGTTGGGGTTGATGGCGAAACCGATGCTGGTGACGCTGCCCTTTGTCTTGTTGTTGCTGGACTTCTGGCCGCTGGGACGAATGTCGCGTCCCTCTCTGGCGCGATTAGTCATGGAGAAAGGCCCGTTGTTTGCCCTGAGCGCGCTCTGTTGCGCCTGGACTCTTTGGGCGCAGCATGCAAGCCACGCCGTCGCCTCCGCCGAGAAGCTGCACCTGTCGCGCCGGCTCAGTCATGTTTTGGCATCTTATCTGGATTACATCGTGACGCTGGTTTTTCCGCGTCACCTTGCCATCTACTACCCGTATCCGCTCCATGAACCTGTCGCCAGGGTCATCGGCGGGGCGGCGGCCTTGGCGCTGGTCTCTGTCCTGGCCATCGCCTGGGTGCGGCGGCGGCCCTGGCTGGCTGTCGGATGGCTCTGGTTTGTCGGGATGTTGGTGCCGGTCATCGGGTTGGTGCAGGTGGGCGATCAGGCCCTGGCCGATCGCTACACTTATTTGCCGGCCATCGGGCTGTTTATCATGCTGGCGTGGGGCGGGGCCGAACTGGCCGTGCGTTTTCCGGTCATAAAACTCTTCGCGGCGGCTGTAGGGTTGGCCATGCTGGCTGCCACTTGGACGCAAATCCACTACTGGAAGGACACACGAACAGTCTTCGAACGGGCCTTGCAGGTCACGCAAAACAATTATCTGGCCCTGACGTTGCTGGGGAGCATCCGGGCGGGGGACGGCGATTTGGGCGGGGCGATGGAGCTTTACCGGGAGGCCCTGCGTGTCAAGCCGAATTACTCCCAGGCGCACTTCTTCCTGGCGCGCGGCTTGGAGGAGCAGGGAAAAGCCGGCCAGGCGGAGTCCGAGTATGCCCTGGCCCTGCGCCTGAATCCATGGTTCGAACAGGCGCATATTTTCTTGGGCCTGCTTCTGGCCAGGGAAAAGAAATACGACCAGGCCTCGGCCCAATACCAGGCCGTGCTCAGGATCAACCCGCGCTCGGCCACGGCCCACAATGACCTGGCCCGGCTCCTGCAAACCCAAGGCCGTCTGGACGAGAGCCTCCGGCACTACGCCGCGGCGCTGCAATACGATTCGAGCCTGGCCCAGGCCCACAACAACCTTGGCATCGTCTGTTTGCAAAAGGGCCGGCTGGCCGAGGGCGCCGCCCAACTGCGGGAGGCCTTGCGGCTCAATCCGGGAAACGTGGAAACGGAATATAATCTGGCCCTGGCCTTGAACCAGCAGCAGCAGTGGAAGGAGGCCGCGGAGATGTGGCGGCGCGTCGCGCCGGCCCGGCCCAATAATGCCGATGCGCAATATCAGTATGGACTGGCGCTGGCCCATGAGGGAAAAACGCGCGAAGCCATGAGCCAATACGCCCACGCGCTATTGTTGACGCCGGATTTCGCCGAAGCCCTCAACGAACTGGCCTGGATTGCCGCGACCGATCCGCGGCCGGAATTGCGCAACGGCGGACAGGCCGTTGCAATGGCCGGCCGGGCCTGCGAACTGACGGGCCGGCGGCAGCCGGCCATGCTGCTGACGCTGGCGGCCGCTTACGCCGAGACGGGACAATTCAGCGAGGCCCTGGCCGCGGCCGAACAAGGCCAGGATGCCGCCAAGGCGAAAGGGAACAAGCAGCTCGAAGAAAAAGCCGCGCGCATGAAAGAGGCCTTGGGAAAGAGGCAACCCTTTCGCCAGGCGCCTCAATAGCCGAGGGCGGCGCGATAAGCCGGGTTCCAAATGATGTCCGGCACCGCCGGTTTTCCCGGGCCGTAGCATTCAAGGGAATCGCTGAAATCGCAGTCGTTGGTCACATAGTAATCCTTGTAGTATTGGGCGTGGCCATCGCAAAAATTAATCACCGCTCCCTTGTTGTGCCGCGAGGCCAATTCCTTGAAGCGATTTCCCGGATTGGTCGAATCCCACTGCGAATCGTCCGGGTTGCTGGCGTAAGGCTCCGTGTTGGGGTTGAAGAGTTGATCAAACATCAGAACGGTGGCGCTGGGTTTGGGGTAGGTGGTTATCTTGGGCATCTGCGGATACGGATAGGTGGTCCCAGGCTCCGTCGTCGTGGCGGTTCCGACGATATCTTTCAGATCAATGGGTTGGGCGTAGGAAAAGAAGCCGCCAGACCCCGGGGGACTGGTCCCAAGCGCCGCCACGTCGGCATCGGACATGGTCGCGGATGGGCAGAACCACACCTTGCTGCCCGTTCTGCCTGGAAAGGGCAGATAGTTCTCCGGCGTGGTGAGGTCGGGCAGTCCGGTCGCCCAATTGATATGCCGGTCGGCGTAATACGCCAAGGTCTTTCCGAACCAATAAGGAGGCAGCAGGTTAAACCAGGTCGAGGGGTCATCCGGACCGCACGGGATGCCCACGCCGTTGGCGTAGCCGGCAACGCCATCGTAATCCGGGTTCATCCCATCCGACGGCAGCGTATCCCTGTAGTCTGCGATATACATCTGCTCGGCCACTCCCCACTGCCTCAGGTTGGAGAGACAGCCGGCTTGCTGAGCCTTGGCCTTGGCCAGGGCCAAGGCGGGCAGGAGCAGAGCGGCCAGAATGGCAATGACGGCCACGACCACCAGCAGCTCAATCAAGGTAAAACCACGCGTTTTCATGCTCTTCATCATATCCGAAACGCCCCGTTGGCGCAAGGCCAACGGGGACGAACAGATTTTAATTTAATGGCCCCCATCTTCGTTCATGGACTTACGATCATGTAAAATTTCGCCGTGCTCGATGGGCCGACATCGGTGTAGGTCGCGTTTGACGTGCCAAACCAAAGCCCCGTCGCCAGCGGGATAAAAGGCGTCGCCAGGTTGGTCGTGGACCAGACGCTGTAGGTGTAGTTGTTGGGCACGGCCGTCCACGTCAGGGTGACGTTGGTGTTGCCAATGCCCGAGAGCGCCCCCGCCAGATCACCCACGGGCGGCGGCGGGGCGGCCACAATGTCGGAATACCGCGAGACGATGATGGCATAAGGCGGATAAGTGTACAACACGCCGGTGACGGAATAGGCAAAGGCCGGGATCGGCTGGCCGTCGAAATTTGTGTCTTGCGCGCTGACAAAGACGGTGAACGTTTCCCCACTGGCGTTGCTGATCGCGTAGTCACCGTAAGGCGTGCTGCTGCTAAATACTCCTGGTGCGTTTGTGAAATAGACGTTGGTCATGGTGACGATGGACCCCGCGATATTGGCCGCGGTTGGGCCGGGATTCGCGGTGGTATATCCCCACGGAAGGAGAATTGGGGCCGGGAGCGCGTTGGTCACAGGCGAGCCGTCGGCATTGGTGACAATGGCATAGGTCTGGAACTGGACGCCGGCGGTCACGTCCAGTTCCAGGTTCTCATAGTAAGAGAAGAGCACCCCAGTTGCGGTCACAACGTCCCCCATCGCCGGCCGGAAGGTGGCGTCGCCGGTCTCAAAGAGGTTGATGCCGCCCGTGCTGTCTTGCACGTAATACGAAGCGTCCGTGCCGCCGGTCAGGGTCGTGGCCACTGTGATGACGCCCTGGATGGTATAGAGAGTCGGCGATATTTGTTGCGCCGTGTCGGATGTGTAATACTGCGAAGTCAGCAGACTGCGCAAGTAGTGGATGTTTGTGTAGATGGGGCCCAAGACGGTCAGAACCGCATTGGAACTGGTCGCAGTCAACCCCGTACCGCCTGTCGCGACCACGAAATAAGTGCCTGCCTGATTGGTCGTAACGTCGGTAAGGGTGAAATTTGGGGATGTTAGCACTCCGCTCTGCGGATAACTAAGACTGTTAGTAAACCACTGATAGGTAATTGGCCCGGTGCCAACAGCCGTCGCGGTCAAGGTCACGCTGCCACCCTCTGCAACGGTGGTGTTCGTCGCCGGTTCGAGGGCTCCCGGCACGGTGAACGAAGGCGGCGTGAGAGTCGTGATCACGTCAACAACGGCATTGGAACTGGTCACCGAACCGGCTTCATTGGAGATGACGACTTGATAGTTGCCGGAGTTGGTGCCGTCAAGGTAGCTCAGTGTAAGAGTGGGGGTCGCGGAACCGGAGATGTTGGTTCCATCAGTCAACTGCACGTTATTTTCGTACCAGGCGTAGGTGAGGTCTATGCCTGAAGCGGCGACTTCCAGCACGTTGCTGTTTCCGGAGTAGTTTGTGAATCCTGGCGTCAGGAATCCGATATTGGCCAGCGCGGGGGTGACGCCCGCCGTCACGGCGGCAAAGCCGGAGAACGGGCCGTTCCAGTCATAAGACACCTCCAGATTGTCCAATTGGATATTCCCGATGCCTGCCGGCTCGCGCAGGCCATAGGCGGCCATCGGCAGGTTGGTGGCGGTGAAGAAATCTTGCGCGTAGCCGGAAGTGAGGGCGTTTGGACCGTTCGGGACATATACCTGGTTGGACTCCGACTGGCTCGGGTTCACGGCCAACTGCGAATAGAGGTGGACCATGTCATAGTACTCAACCACTTGGTAGTCAATCCCCGGGGCCATGTCCAATTCCACGACGGCCGACGGACCCTTGCCCGATGTGGGATCGCCGGCGTCATTGGCGATGCCCAGGCGGTAGGTGCCAGGGTAGGCCACAGGAGGAATATCCGGGGTCAAAGCAGGATTATTTGATGTCAAAACGAAGATTCTTCCATAAAAATCGAAGTTGGTGTCTTCAAAATAGGCGAAATAGTGGGGGGAGCCGGGGAGGGCAGTCACGTTGATGGTGAAGCTCGCCCACAGGATGGTGCTGCCTGCGGCCTGAGGCTGGGAGTATAGACTTTGATAAAAGGCCGTGCCCGCGGTGACATTGGATTGAGCGAGTTCAACACGGTCGTCAAAGACGACAATGGGACTGGCGACACTTTTATCCATCCACGGGGACCCGGCAACGCCGGCGAGGTTGCCATTAGGATAGGTGAAGGTGTCATAGAGCAAGTAGGGCGTGAAGGAGACGATGGCAGGGCTGCTCGTCATGGACTCGTTCAAAGAATTGGAAACAATGACGGTGTACGACACCGTATTGGATAATGCCACGCTGCTGGGCACGCTGTAGCAGGACGATTGCGCGCCGGAAATGGCCACGCCGTTGGAGAGCCACTGGTAAGTCAATGTGCCGGTGCCGACCGCCGTGACGCACAGCGAAACAGGGGTTCCCGGGACATTAGTCGTTCCCACCGGTTCGGTGACAATGGCCGGATCATAGACGGACAAAGCGACCGGGGCGCTTTGAGAGGTCCCGTAAACGTTGGAAACGACCAGGTAAAACAGGGATCCGCTTTGGCTGACGTTGATATTGGGCACACTGAGATTGGTGGAAGTGGCGCCGGGGATGGCCACATAAGTTGGATCGGCCATACTGTTGGAATACCATTGGCAAGTGGGAGTGGGGACGCCAAGGACAGTTGCCGAAAATGTGGCGGTTTCCCCGGGATCCCCGGTAAACGGCGCCGGCGGGACAGCGATGTAGGCATAAGCTTGGGGCGCAAACCGCACGCCGCGGTAAGTATTGGTGACGCTCCCGGCACCGGACACAATGGAACCTTTTGCAAGGGTAATGACGGTGTCCACACCGGCCGCGTTGGTATCTTGAAACACCACAAGCCGGTTAGTGATTGACTCTCCAGATGTCGCATAGACCACGGGAGGGTCCTGGCTCCAGTCGGCTGTCACGCTGATTGCGCTGTTGCCGTATTGTCCTGCCTGCGCATTCACCAGTGAAACAGTATAGTTGGAAACCCACCCACTGCCGCTGTTGGAGAACTTTACGACGCCGGACGCGTAGTCTGCCACGTAGGCAACGGTGCCCGCCGGATTGATCGCCAGATCTGAGGCCGTGCTGGTAGCCGATGTTCCAGTCGGAAATAGATTGGTGTAACCGGTGGCGGCAGTCGGAAGAGCGCCTGAAATATTCGAAAGCATGGAGGAGCCGGCGCCATATTCAGTCCCCGTAAGAGCCGTGTTGGATTCATAGCCGGTCGCATACAGCGCGTTGTTGTAGAGATTAACGGAGCGGAAGCCGGTGCCAAAAAGACCTGTCAACACCGCGTTGGTGGCTCCCGCAGTCGCTGTTCCAACATAGAAAACGGAACCGACGTATTTTGGACCGGTGCCACCCGCCCAGAAGTTGGTTCCGTCGGATGCAGCGCTGGTGAAAGCGTAAGTACTGAATATGCCCGTGTTGGTAATGGGCAGCGCATAATTGGCATAGGCATCGAGTGTCGCCACGACTCGAGGAACAAGGGACGATTGCGAGGAGATGATGTTCGTCGTGTATGGCAGCGGAGTGTTGTATCCGGCGAAGACCAGATGCGTGCCGTCCGGCGTAAGGGTAAGGAACCCTTCGTAGGGCTCCCCATTTAGAATGAGCGCATTGCCGCCAGAGGTGGGGACGGCGAACGAGCCTGCCAGTTGTCCACTGGTGGTATATTGATCAATGAAAACAGCAGCGCCAGTGCTGCTGGTGGAGTCGTAGCCGCTGATCCTGACGACCGCCAGGTTGCCGTTGGTGAAAAACTGCGCCTGGGCCGAAAGGACACAAGCGATGGAAACGACAGACGAGATGATGATCTTTTTCATAGAGTGTTAAGTTTTCTTTGTCGCCAACATGCGACGAACAATGGGCTTTTTCCTTCGGGAATCAAAGAATCCCACTATTGACAATTTGGGCCGGTTAAAAAGAACACGGCAACCGGGACCGACTTTGGCTGCCACAAGAAAAACCTCATTAAGGGTCTTTCTTCCTGAAAGACGGGGCGAGATTTGCAGAAGCAGCGCCCGATGTCAACGGAAAAAATGTCACAATCGTGTGAAATGGCGCTTTTTGTGCCGGACAAAGTTGCTGCCGGCGGGAGCGTCGGCGGCGCGCGGGGGCAGCCGGAGGGGTAATGCGTCAGTCACGGAAGGTAGGGACGGCTCGCCGGCCGTCCGCGGGTGGTTCTTGCCGGAACGGTCGCCTCGGCGAGGCGACCCTACCCTTCCCCGGCCCGCCGTTACTGACGCATTACCGGAAGGGTTTGCGTTTGGGCCGGGAGTCCGTCGGCCATCGCGCAAAACAAGAGTGCAACGCCGGGGCGCATCCGGCTTTTCAACCATGAACCAGCCCTGGTGCAAAGCCTTTTCCGGCGGAATTCAATTGCCATTGGCCATCGGTCTCCCGCTATTCTCTGATAATGGCGACATCGCCGGCGAATTTTTTAAAACGGCGCCGATTGGGCCGTCATCCTTTTCTACCTGGGAGGGATCATCCTGTTGGGCAGTTGGTTCGGCAAGGACCAGCGCAATACGCGGGACTATTTCCTGGGCGGCAAGGACATCCCCTGGTGGGGCATCGGCCTTTCCATCGTGGCGGCGGAAACCAGCGCGCTGACCGTCATCGGCGTGCCGGCCATCTGTTACGGCGAGAAGGGCGATTTGTCCTTTGTGCAACTGATCATCGGTTACGTCATCGCCCGGATCATCCTGGCGGTGGTGATGGTGCCGCTTTACTTGAAGGGGGAAAAACAGAATGCAAGCCTTGAGGTCGTCGGCTTCCAGGTCGGGCATCTCGGCCAAAATCTGCGACGCATCAAGCCCGGACGCGAACAGGTCCAGAACGTCGCTGACACGAATTCGCATCCCCCGCACGCAAGGCCGTCCGCCGCATTGCCGGGGATTGACGGTAATTCGCTCCATCAAGTTTTGCATATCCACGTGTAACAATGCACCCAACGAACCGCGAAGTCAAAGCCCAATGGGCCGGTGGCAATCTTCCCGACCGCTATCAAGGTTAAGATCAGGAACCGGCTAATTTACTGCGCCGCGGGCGCCGCCGGTTTGGCGGGCAACGGAATGACCTGTGATTGCAGGCCCAGCTTGGCACAGACGAAATAAACCACGGCGCCGACGACGAAGGCGGCGACTGGCGCGGCCGGGATCGAACAGATGTTCAAGATATCCACGAGGCCCACCGCGAAGCCAGCCAGCCAGGCCAGCCAGCCAGCCGGATTGAAGCCCGCGCGCGGACCGGGCCAGGTGCCGCTGGCCAGCAAGTAGTCCACCATCATCGCGCCACAGATGGGACCGAAAGAGGCGCCGATGATCTTGAAGACGATGATCGCTTTGCCGGCCAGGCCGGTCACCGCCAGCGCAATGGTCCCCACCGTGCCGATGCCGCAGGAAAGGAACGGATTGACTTTGGGCAAAGTGGCTTTGAAGCTGTTGGCGGCAATAAACGAAGAGAAGCACGACCCCGGAAAGGCCGCCAACGCCAGCAGAAACATAATCAGCCTCGCGCTCTTTCCCATGAGAACCGGGATCAAGTTTGATCCCACTTCACCGGTGAATTTGAGAATCAGGCTCGGAGCCGCAGGCGGATTAGCTTTGGCCGCTGCCTCGGTCGCCGCCGCCGCCGCGGCTTTGCTCAGATCGGGGGAACCGTAAGTGCCGGCCACCACCAGCAGCGAAATACCGACCGTCACAATGATGGCCAGGGCGATGCCAACCAGGCCGCCCATCTGCACGTCATTCTTATCCCGGCTATTGGTGCCAAAATCCGCTCCGGCGGCTCCCGCGGTGGCAAAGAAGCCGACCACGTAGGTCAACATGAACGCCAGCACGCCGCAGACGCTCAACGCCGCCGGGATTTGCGGTGACACGCCTTTGTGCAGATCAATGAGCTTCTGCGGGTCGAAACTGCCGATGGTGCCCGCTGTCTTGGCCAAGAGGATCAGCAGGATAGCCAAAGGAATCAGCGGCAGGTAAGTGGCCACCTTGGCCACATACTGGATGCCTTTCAAACCAACGAAGGCGGCCAGCACGGCCCAGACCACCATGATGACCTCTGCCGGCACGGGGATGACCTGCGCCAGCGCCACCCCGGAAAAATAGGAACTGACGCCCAGCCAGCCGAATTGCAGCACGCCCATGAGGAATCCCGGCATGAGAAAACCGCCCTGCGCGCCAAAGGTGGACGTGCCGACGATGTAAAGCGGCAGGCCGGTTTTGAGGCCCAACAGCCCCGGCACCAGGTAGAAGAGGAAATGACAGACCAACGCGGCCAGCACCAGGCCCAGCAGCGCCCAGCCCAGGCCTTGCGAGAGCGCGCCGCCCGCGTTAGGGGCATTGACCGATTCCCCCCAGAATACAAACCAGAGAAAGACTCCCAGGTAGGCCGGCGCCGTGTTGGCGTACCAGGGCGCGCGCTTTCCGGGGGGGTTGGGGGTCGCGCTGGTGATGTAAGAGGGGAGTTGGGCAGCCGGTTGATTGTCTTGATTATTCATAGCTCAATGATGGGGTTAATAACGAAACCAAAAGCCGGCGGCTGGGCCATCGGCCCGCGTCAGCCAGTGCGTTAATGGGTTCTGGCCGGTCATGAGGCTGACCTTTGGTCAAGCTGCCGCTATCCAAGTGGTTGGCAAGCATTGGGCCGAGCATATTCAAGCCCCCGCCGCGCTGTCAACGGCAAAGTGCGCGTGCGGAGCTTTTGAAAAACGTTGCCCTGGCCTCTCTTGCCCGCCCGCATGAAATGAGCCTGATGTCTCTCCAAAACGTGCTCACGCGGTCGTGCGCCGCGGGGCCGCGGTTTGTCCCTTGAACTGGCCGGGGCGTCGCCCTACGCTCCTGTCCGGTGAATAGCGCCGTTCGTTTCAAGCTCTTTGTCATGATGGTCCTGGAATTTGTCATCTGGGGCGCCTGGCTGCCGCAAATCTTCAGTTACCTCCCCAGCCTGAACTTTTCCGCCTGGCAGCAATCCGCCATCCTGAACGCCTTCCCGGTGGCGGCGCTGGTGGCCATGTTTTTCAGCAACCAATTCGCCGACCGGAACTTCGCGGCGGAAAAATTCCTCGCCTTCAGCCAATTGGTCGGCGGCCTGGCCATGCTGGGCCTGGCTTTCACCCGCGACTTCTGGCCGTTCTTCGCCCTGATGCTCCTCCATTGCCTGCTTTACGTGCCGACGCTCTCCATCGTCAATTCCATCGCGTTCGCAAATTTGAAGGAATCGAAGGACTTTGGTTTGATTCGGATGGGCGGCACCATCGGCTGGGTGCTGGCGGCCTGGCCCTTCACCTTCATTCTGGTGGATTGGCAGAAAGTCAGCCGCACCCACACCAGCGGCTTGGCGGACTGGCTGACAACCGCGCTCGGCTCGGGCCTGACCGGCGCGGCTTTGCAAAGGGGCCTGCGCTGGACTTACGTCGTCGCCGCCATCGCCTCGCTGCTCCTGGCGGCGTTCAGCCTGACGTTGCCCCACACGCCGCCAAAAAAAGCGGCGGCGCAAAAAGACAAATTTGCCTGGCTGGAGGCCTTGCGATTGCTGCGCCGGCCATTTTTGCTCGTGCTCTGGATTCTGACCTTTGTGGACGCTTTCGTCTTGTACGCCTATTTCAACTGGGCCTTTATCTTTCTGGGCAGTCCGCAGGTGGGCATCAAGGGCAATTGGATCACCCCCATCATGAGCATCGGGCAGGTGGCGGAGATTCTGACCATGGCCGTCCTGGGCATGGCCTTGAAACGGTTTGGCTGGCGGTTGACCATGATCCTGGGAATCCTGGGGCACGTGGTGCGGTTCGCCGTCTTCGCGTTTTTCCCGCAAGTCACCGGGCTTATCATTTTGGTCAATCTGCTGCACGGCATCTGCTATGCCTTTTTCTTCGCCGCGATGTTTATCTTCGTTGACGAGTATTTCCCCAAGGACGCGCGGGCCAGCGCGCAGGGGCTGTTCAATATGATGATCCTCGGTTTGGGCTGCATCGCCGCCAACAGCCTTTGTCCCTGGCTGCTGCAGCGCTACACCAGCGGCGGAGTGACCGATTTCCGCACCTTGTTCCTCATGGCCGGCGGCGTGGCCGCGTTGGCAACGCTCACGCTGGCGTTGTTCTTCCATCCTCCCGCAGTGCAAAAGCCCGCACAATCGTGAAAAAGTTCAACTCTCTGGACGAGCGACTCGACGCCTTCCTGCGCCGGCAGCCGGTGTTGGGCAAAAATGTCTATATCGCCCGCGGCGCGGTCGTCGTGGGCGATGTCACCCTCGGCGACGGCGCCAGCGTCTGGCACAATGCCGTCTTGCGCGGGGACATCAACCGCATCGTGGTGGGCGCCGGCAGCAACATCCAGGACAACGCGGTTTTGCATCTGGCGGACGACTTTCCGTGTGTGGTGGGTGATTACGTGACCATCGGCCATTCGGCCATTGTTCACGCCTGCGCCATTGGCGACCAATGCCTCATCGGCATGGGCGCGGTGATTCTCGACGGGGCGGAATTGGGGGCGCAATGTCTGGTCGGCGCCAAGGCCCTGATCACGCAGCACTGCAAAATCCCGGCCGGCTCGCTGGTCCTGGGCGCGCCGGCGAAAATCATCCGGCCCCTGACGCCGGAAGAGCGCGGCGGTCTGAAGTACTGGGCCGAAAAATACGTGGCCGGCGCCGCCTACTGCCTGCGCCACAACATCAACGTCGGCGCGCCGCTGCTCAGTTGAGCGCAGCCGAAGTTCAAAACGAAAAAGCCGCTTGGGAGCCGTGCAAGAACAAGTTCTTCCAAAACGGCCTTGTTCCAAGGCTCGCCGGCAAGATCGGAAGCTATTTATGCCTGAACCCTACGGCAGCTCGTGCCCGGAATGGCTGCAAGTCGGTTTCTCGCCAACGGTGCCAATCGTGTAAGTGCCGCCGCCGGGACAGACCGGCATTTCTCCACTCGGTCCCCGGCCCAGATAGGGCCGCAAGTCCGATGCGGCGGGCGTGTCGGTGCTTTGTTTGCGCTGCTCCAGCGCCCATTGCTGTTTGGCCGCATCAATCAGGCGCAGATTATTGATGCACGCATTCTGCTGCGAAGTGGCGCGGGCTTTGACGAAGTTGGGAATGGCAATGGCGGCGGCCATCCCGACCACGGCCGCGGCCGGAACGAGAAGCAGCGCCGTCGGGCTTTGGCCGCCGTTGGAAAAGGCCTCCCACCCCTCCGTGCCGTTGACCCCGACGCTGTAGGCGGCGCAGTTGGTGTTTTGCTGGAAAAGTTGTTGGAAGGTCTTGAGGGCTTCCGGATCCAGGTTCTGGCCGGCGATGGATTTTTCCTGGAGTTGGCGGACGGTGCCGCCAAAGGCGCCGGTGGAAAGAGTGAAGTTGTTGCCCACGTCGGGAATGCCCTGGGAGAGTCTTTTGAATTCAGCCGTCGTTTTGAAACCTTTCTTCTGCCCCGATTTCACCGCCATGATGTCGCGCACCAGACTGTCCGTGGAGGCCAGCAGGAGATAATCGTCCACCCGCGCCAGGCTGGGCCGCACTTCCACCGGAATGGGGAGGGGAATGGTCACGGTGCGCATCTTCAAGCCCGGTTCCTCCACTTTGCTGAGGAATTTGCTCACCACCGGGTTGTCTTTGATGGCTTGGTCCACCCGGTCGAAAATAAGGTCGGAGTTGACCTTGAACAGCAGGCACAGGGCGGGATTGGGAATTTCCAGCGGCTTGGCGCCGAACGGCAGGGTGACGGTCTTGTGCTGGTCCAGGGTGAAGATCACGCCATACTCGCCGCCCAGGGAATGCAGCGCCGCCACCAGGTCCAAGCCGGTCACTTCGTGGAATTTGGCCGGGAATTGGTCCAGTGCCGAGGTGACTTCGGGGATGTCCAACGCCCGCGCCGCTTGCAGGATGTTGGTCCAGACCAGCGGCAGATCGAAATCGGAATCAATCGCCAGGGCCGTGCTTTCCGGCAGGAGGTCCAGTTCTTTGAGCGGATGGGCCGCCTTGCCGAAGAGCGACCAGGCCAGCCCGTCGTTCTGGCCGGGGTAGTGATGGACGATCACCTTGCTGTAATAGAAGCCCTTTTCGCGCGCGATGGAACTCATCCCCAGGCCGCTGATCTCGCTGATGCCGCTCTCCTGGACAACGACGTCAAGGACGGCGAAGATCTTGTCCAGCGTTTCCCGGCCCGTGCCGGGGAAGTTGGGCAAAGCGGAGAGGACATTGCTGACCTGGGCCAGCTTGTTGGAAAGGCCGCCCAGGGCCTGTTCGGTGCTCAGGTAGAGGTAGAGGTTGCCGCCTTTATCCAGCTTGGCCGTCACCGCGTCGAAGCTGTTCTTCTCCGCGGAGACGATGGCGGCTTTGGCGGGCGCGGCGCCGGTAAGTGGCGCCCCCTCCTGTTTCTCTTTGCAGCCGGCGAGCAACGCCAGGGCCGTTGCGGCGGCGATGGCGATTCGTGACGTGGACATCATTGCATTCATGCGTAATCCTTTCATCTGACAAGAGAACTCCCTTTGCGCGCAAAGCGCCAGCACAAAATCCGCCGCTTTTTGTAATGGACTTTGGCACGGAACAAAACTGGGGCGATTTTCCCAAAAGCATAGGAAAAAGGTCGGATGATCGGCTTCAAAACCTGGCTTGCATGGGATCGCATAAGAGTGTAAAATAAATTTGAAAATTAAGACGGAGGTCAACTTGAGGATCAAGAATGCGAATCGAATCGAGGGGGGAATGACCATGATCGAATTGCTGACAATGGTTGTGGTTTTAGTCATTTGGTTAGCCATGCTTTTGCCGGCCTTGAATCAACCGCACCAACGCCGTCCTGGGCCTCGTTGCGTCAATAATCTGAAAGAAATCGGCGCCGCCTTCTATATTTGGAAGAATGACAATTCCGGCGCGTATCCGATGGAGTTGTCCACAAACCTCGGGGGAACAAAGGAGTACGCGTTCGGGCCGGAGGTTTTCCGGCACTTTCAGGCCCTGCAAAATGAGTTCGGCCAATCTCCCAAAGTCGTGGTGTGTCCCGAGGACAAGGGGCGTTCCCCCTCAACGAATTTCATTAACTTCAACAACTCGAACCTCAGTTACTTCGTCGGCGTCACGGTGTCGGCCAGCGATAAAAATCCGGATCTCTTTCTGTCTGGCGACCGGAACCTGACCAACGCATTGGGAGCGGGCCGGGCTCTGTTCTTATTGACAACGAACGGGGCGGTGGGCTGGAGCGCCGGGATACACGGGGACAAACATGCGCCGGCGGGCAACATTCTTTTCACCGATGGCCGAGTTGAGCAACTGAGCACAAGCAGGCTGGAGACGGCCTTGCGCAAACCCGGCGTGGCGTCAGGCCCGCTGGCGATTCCGTGAGCGGAAAGGGAAAGAAGGTCACCCATTGATGATTCTGCCTGTTGCAGACCGCGCTGACCGGCGCCCCCTTTTCGGCTAAAATGTCAATCGCGGCTTGCGCATGGCGGCCAATGGTCAGCAAATAGCACGCCAAAGCATACGCGGGTGCGCTGGTTTCACCGGCGGCAGATCTGCCGCTTGCAAGCAGACCAGCAAAGCGACTTCCTCAATGTCCAACAAATGCTGGTCGCGTGTCACCAACACAGGAATCTCCGCCAACGCCGTTTCTGCCAGAATTATGCCGTCATTAACTTCGTCCGGCGGCAGATGGCCGGCTCGAATCAACCGTTCAGCAAAGCCTCTGCCAATGGACTTCACGACAGGTTGCAAGGGGGATTTTAGTTCCAACAAATCAATGCCCCACCGGGTCAGTTCCCGGAGAGCCTTGGCCGCCAAGCGCCGTTGTGGGTGGGAGGAATTGCGATGAATGAGCCAAATCTCCTCCGCGGCTGTGGGCGCAAGCAGCAAGTGATAGCCTCGCGCCTGGAAAGCCTCACAGAAGTCGTGCGCGAAATCCAGACCGGCAGCCAAGTCCAACGGAACATTAGCGTCCAGAGCCAGCCGTTTGCTTGAGCCGTGCTCGGCCATAAATCAGCGATTTGGCCTCTCCCAAGGATTCCGCCCGCTCCTCATCCGTGAGCGAATTGGCCAATTTCCTCGCTTCCGCAGCCAGTTTGCTGCCGACGGTAATGTCCGGGTATTCTTTTTTCCTGGTCTTTTGCTTGTTCATTCTAACCACTGTCACAATCATAAATGTGCGGTAACGCGCGTGTAAGTCAACCGGCATTTACGTCGCGTCCTTCACATGGATGTGGACGACATAGCCGCGGATGTGCTCCCCGAATTCCCACGGGTCCTGCCGCGGCCACCGCCTGGGCTTGCTCCGGCCGGGACTGCAATTTGTCTTTCCACCGCGCCCCTTTTGCGGTAGTCAATGGGCGTGTACTTGGAATTTTACAGGCTGAAGGAACCGCCCTTCAATATGACACCCAATCCGCGGTTCCTCTTTTTCAGCGCCAAGCATCGCGAGGCCTTCAACCACCTCCTCTACGGCATTCGCGAACGCAAGGGCTTTGTCCAATTGACCGGCGAGGTCGGCGCGGGCAAAACCACCCTCTGCCGCGCCCTGCTCGAACAACTGGGCCCCAACTATTCCACGGCCCTGATCCTCAATCCGGTCCTGGACGCTGATCAGCTCATGAAGGCCATCGCCATGGAGTTGAATTTGCAGGTCAAGGGCCTGGACCGGCTGGAAACGGTCGCGGAAATCAACCGCTTTCTGCTCCAACAGGTCGAGCGCCACAAGGAGACGGTGCTGATCATTGACGAGGCGCAGGATTTGACGCGGGAGCTGCTCGAACAGGTGCGCCTGCTCTCCAATCTGGAGACCGACGAGCGGAAGCTGCTGCAGATCGTGCTGCTGGGGCAGCCGGAATTGCGCGACCGGCTCAACGATCACAGCTTGCGCCAGTTGCGCCAGCGCATCACCATCCGCTACCATCTGAATCCGCTCCGGCGCAGCGAGGTCGGCCAATACGTGCAGCACCGCCTGCAGGTTTCCGGGGCCAACGGCGCGCCCTATTTCTCCTCCCCGGCGCTGTGGCGCATCTACCATTACAGCAAGGGCATCCCCCGCTTGATCAACGCCATCTGCGACAAGTGCCTCCTGGCCGGATACGTCGGCCAACGGGACAGGATTGATTTCCGCATGGTCGGCCGGGCGCGGCGGGAGTTGGAGGGGCAAGTGGACCTATGAGCCTGATCAACGACGCCCTCAAACGCGCCAGCCAGGCCGATCGCAACCGTCCCCTGCCGGCGGCCACGCGCGCGGCCATGGAGCCGGCCGCCGGCGGGCGCGGTTGGTCATTATCGCTGGCCTTGGCGGGCGGCGTCGTGGTCGCGCTGGCGCTGGCGGGATGGTTTTTCCGGCAATGGTGGAACGCCGGACGCCAGGCCGTTCCGGTTAAAGTGGAAGCCGTCGCCGCCCTCGCGCCAGGACCCGCGCCCGTCGCGCGCGAAGCCGTTCCACCGCCCTCACCGGCAATTGCGCCTGCGCCCGTGACGGCCATTTCGGCGGCGCCGGCGATTCCGCCGCGCGCGCCCGCGCTCGATCCCCCGCCCGCGCCGCCGGCAAGAGCCGTCGAGGCGCCCTGGCCGGCGGAGTTGAAGCTGATGGGGATATTCTTCAGCAAGACAAATCCGCGCGCTTTGATCAGCGGGAAGACGGTCGCGCCGGGCGACGACATTGCGGGCATTCGCGTGACAAAAATAGAGAACGACCGGGTGACGCTGGAGTGGAATGGGCGCGTCAAGGAAATGATCTTGGAAGGCAATTAAGGCAAAGAGTCAATTATATGGAGAACGAACACAAATCGCCGGAAGATCGGCAAACGATGACCGACTTGGAGCGCCTGCGGCATTCCTGCGCCCACGTCCTGGCCACCGCCATCGCCCGGCTCTGGCCCGACGCGCAGTTTGCCGCCGGGCCGCCGGTGGAGAACGGATTCTATTACGACGTGGAGGTCTCGCACCGCATCACGCCGGAGGATTTCGAGCGCATCGAGGCGGAGATGAAAAAGGAAATCAAGGCGAACCATCCCTTTGAAAAAATGGTTGTCAGCCGCGATGAGGCCTTGAAATTCGCCAAGGAGGGAAGACTGGCCGCCCTGGGCCAACGTCCGCAGCCGAGCAAGTTCAAACTCGACATCATTGAAGGCATTCCCGATGGCGAGCCGATTTCATTTTATCGCAGCGGCGATTTTCTTGATCTCTGCGCCGGGCCGCACGTCATGCGCACCGGCAACATCGGCACCTTCAAGTTGACCAGCGTGGCCAGCGCCTATTACAAGGGCGACGAGCGCAACCCGCAGCTCCAGCGCATTTACGGCACCGCGTTCAAGAACAAGACCCAGCTCGACGAGTATTTCAAAATGGTCGAGGAGGCCAAGCGCCGCGACCATCGCAAGATCGGCGCCGAGATGGGGCTTTTTGCGCTGGACGCCGAGTACGTCGGGCCGGGCCTGCCGTTGTGGCTCCCAAAAGGCGGCGCGATCCTGGAGGAATTGGAGAAGCTGGCAAAGGAAACGGAATTTCAGGCCGGCTACGTGCGCGTCAAGACGCCGCATATCGCCAAAGAAAAAATGTATCTCACAAGCGGGCATCTGCCGTATTACGCGGAGTCAATGTTTCCGCCGATGAAAATTCATGAAGGCGGTCATGCGGCATCGCCATGGGTTAAAGACGCGGAAGTGATCGAAACTATTGACGCTCAAAACGCAGCAATCTATCGGCAGATTATAGAAACGTTTTCAGGCATGCCTCTTAAGGAAAGTGTTGCCCGAATTAAAGAGTTGGCCGATCGGCAAGGGGTTCTGAAAAGGTTTGAGGACCATGCGTGGATGCATCTGATATACGCAATGCCGGAAGCAGCGCATCCCGCCGACCGCTATTATCTCAAAGCCATGAACTGCCCGCATCATCACCGCATTTTTGCGGCGGAGCCGCGCAGTTACCGCGATTTGCCGTTGCGCCTGGCCGAATACGGCACGAACTATCGCTACGAGCAGTCGGGCGAATTGTTCGGCATCATGCGCGTCCGCTCGATGAACATGAACGACGCCCACATTTACTGCACGGAGGATCAGTTCGCCGCCGAGTTCAACGCGGTCAACGAAATGTATCTGAAGTATTTCAAAATTTTCGGCATCGAGAAATACATCATGCGCTTCAGCACGCACGGCAAGGAGGGGCTGGGCAAGAAATACGTCAACGAACCGGAGTTGTGGCTCAAGACCGAGGACATGGTGCGCCGGGTGCTCATCGAATCGAAGATCCCCTACGTCGAGATGCCCAACGAGGCGGCCTTTTACGGGCCGAAGATTGACGTGCAGGTCTGGAGCGTCATCGGCCGCGAGTTCACCCTGGCGACCAACCAGGTGGATTTCGCCGTGCCGGCGAGATTCGGATTGAAGTACCGCGACCGGGACAACTCGGAGAAGACGCCGCTTTGCATCCATCGCGCGCCGCTGGGGACGCACGAACGGTTCATCGGTTTTCTGATCGAGCATTACGCCGGCAATTTCCCGCTCTGGCTGGCGCCCGAACAGGTGCGCGTGCTGACCATTGGCGATGAGGAGCCGCTGCTGGCTTACGCCCGGGCCATCGTCGGCGAACTGCGCGCCGGCTTCGTGCGCGCCGAAGGGGATTATTCGACCAACAAGATCAACGGCAAAATTCAGGAAGCGGAGAAGGCGCGGGTCCACACGATGCTGGTCATCGGGCCGCGCGACCTGCAAGGCGGCGCCGTTTCCGTGCGCGTCCACGGCAAAGGCAATCTCGGCGTCAAGCCCAAGGGTGAAGCAGTAGCGGAGATTCTGGCGGCGATTCGCGAACGGCGCGCTTGAGCCAGGGCTTTCCATGACCCCCGCCCCGTGCTAAAAAGAAACCGTGAAAACGCTCGATGACGCTCTGCTTGAGACGGTCACGCAACGGCTGGTGGCGGAATTTCGACCCGAGCAAATCTGGCTCGTAATGCCTCAGTGATGGCGGAAAAACGGACCTGGAAAGATTTTCCATTTTTTTGCTTGCAGTATGTATATTATATGATATACATACACCATGACGCGCTCCAAATCGCTCGATTCAGCCCTCCG